>ENA-ORCY01000226-ORCY01000226.1-marine-metagenome-genome-assembly--contig:-NODE-226-length-38732-cov-4.436658_pt1 | contig 38732 bp, 41 predicted proteins | sample MGYA00248634_ERZ508507 | MGnify/ENA primary metagenome ERZ508507 (study PRJEB26178, sample SAMN06266269) | marine metagenome | isolation source: Columbia River Estuary | place: USA:Columbia River Estuary... | reverse complement strand
CGCTTTAGTCTCTGACAAATCTGTTTGTTTAGCAGCATCTTGAGCTAATTTTTCAGCTTTTTCCAGCGCTACCTCAGCTATTCGTTTTTGTTCAGCAGCTTCATCAGCTTTTTCTTGTGCTTCTTTTGCTTTTGCTTCAATTGACTCTCTTTGCTCTGCTGATTCAAGAGCTAATTTCTCAGATGCTAAAGCCTCTAACTCAGCCTTTTCAGACCTTGCTTCAGCTTCTAACGTTTTCGTTACAGCATCTTTAAGCTGATCTTCAGCATTTTGTGCTCTTGCTTCCGCTTCTAACGTTTTCGTTACAGCATCTTTAAGCTGATCTTCAGCTTCTTTAACCTTTTCTTCTGCTTCTAGAGCTAATATTTCAGCTTCTTTAGTTTTGGCTTCTGCTAATTGTTTTTGTTCATCTGCCTCTCTAGCTTTGTCTTCTGCTTCTTTAGCTTTAGCCTCAGCTATTTTCTTTTTCTCAGCTGCCTCTTTAGCTAATTTTTCAGCATCTTTAGTTTTGGCTTCTTCAGTTATTCTTTTTGCTTCAGCATCTTTCGCTTTAGCTTCTTCTGCTATTCTTTTTGTTTCAGCCTGCTCCTTTTTCTTATCTGCTTCTAAAGCTAATTTTTCAGCTTCCTTAGTTTTAGCCTCTTCCGCTTTACGCTGAACTTCAGCCATAATTTTTTTTGCTTTTGCTTTTAGTGCCTCTTGCTCGGCAACCTTTTGGTCTTTTTTAGCAGTCTCAGAACGCTTCTCTTCACTTTTCAGTTTTTGTTGTTTTTGTTTTTCTGCATCTCTTAATCGATCCTCCTCGGCTTCAATAATGTCATATTCAAGCACTACTGTTTCAATTGGAGCTTTATTTGCTACTGATGATTGTTGCTGAGCCCCTTCCCACTGATTAACATTGGCATACAGTAAACCAAACAATAGTAATGCATGTAATATTACCGCTGCCCAAAATGCAATTGGATGCTTTTTAGAAATCTTAATCATTGGCTGCATCATTGTGTGAATGAGGCCAAGAATAAAGCTAATGAATTTTTTAATATATTTATAGGATAGATTCGAAATTTTAAGAACTAAAATTTTGAAACTAGACTCCGCAAGAACTTCACCTTCAATTGACTTTGAAGTGCCTTTTTCTTTAATCGATTCATCAGTTTTTTTAGAAAATAAACTCCAGAATAACTGAGCAATCTTTTTAAGAAAATTCATAATTTAAATCAATTAATTTGGATTTTCAGATGAGAAGCTTACCTTATCAACACCGTTGGCTTTTAACTGCAACATCAAACTATAAAGTATTCCATAATCTGCTGACTTATCACCTCTTAAAACTACAGCCATATCCGGATAAACATTCATTCTTGCCACAACTTGATTCACAATAATAGTAAGTGAAACAGGCTCAATATCATCTGTATTTTCATTGTTTATTTCTACCAATGAGTTGATGAAATATCTATTTTTACTATCAATAGTAATTACTGTTGGTTGTGGCCCATCAGAATAATCAAGTACATTCGCTGGGCCTTCTGGCAGTTTAACTTCCATACCTTGTTCAATAATCGGAGTGGTCATCATAAAGATAACCAAAAGAACTAGCATTACATCAATATAAGGAACAATATTGATATCTGCATGAATATCTGGCCTGGAACGCCTTGGTAATTCAATCATTTTTGTCTTTGTAGAATTACAAATATTTCTTCAACAAATGCCGTGTATTTATTACCTATCTCTTCGACATGAGAAACCAATCGATTGTAAGCTATTGTTGCTGGAATAGCCGCAAAAAGTCCAAAAGCTGTAGCAATAAGCGCCTCTGCAATTCCAGGAGCTACAATAGCTATCGTTGCCTGCTTAACTGATGCAAGTCCAATAAAAGAATGCATTATTCCCCAAACCGTTCCAAAAAGCCCTATATAGGGACTAGATGAAGCGATCATTGCAAGAATAGAAAGACTAGAGTCAAGTCGATCAATTTCATTACTTGCCGAAGTATTCATTGACCTATAAGCTCTTTCTGAATTCATAATAAGGGATTGGTTCGTTGTAGACTTGCTATGAGTAAACTCTTTATAGCCAGAGCCGAAAATATCTTCCATTGCAGTCCAGTCAGAGGCTAGAGGTGGTAGCTTTTTATACAAAACAGATAATTTATCTTCTCTTTCAAATTCCTGATGAAAGTTCTCAACATCATTAGACGCATCCATTAATATCTTTTTCTTAGACATAATAACTGTCCAAGAATATATTGACATCAAGACCAGAATAATCATCACCAATTGAACGACTATGCCTGCGCTAAATATTAGGCCAATGATTGATAAACTATTTTCTTCCATTTAGTTTCTCCAAGATTTCTTGCGGCAAAGCGCAAGGTTTTAAATTATTTTTAAATACAGAAACTACCTTAACTTCCGCATTAAATAATACCGTATTTTCCTCTATATTTATTACGACCTCACTCAATATACTTTAGATAATTAGCATAAATAAACAACACCTCCAGCATCCGTATCTTTGTAATAGATTCTAATACTTAGCTGACTCATTTTCCATATAAATCTTGAGTGTGATGTTTTTGACGAACTTCTCCCAAATGAGAAAAAGCAAGGTCTGTTGCAACTCTACCTCTCGGAGTTCGCATAATAAAACCCTGCTGAAGAAGGTATGGCTCAACCATATCTTCAAGAGTCAATTTTTCTTCGCCAATTGCTGTTGCAAGAGTATCAAGACCTACAGGCCCAGCAGAAAACTTTTTAATGATTAAGCTTAAATAATCTCTATCGAGTTTCTCTAACCCCAACTCGTCAACTTTGAGCGCTTCAAGCGCCTCTTTAGCAATTTCTTTATTGATAATACCTTTGGTCTTAACATCTGCAAAATCTCGAACACGCCTTAATAAGCGGTTAGCAATCCTTGGCGTTCCTCTTGAGCGCTTAGCTATCTCTTCAGAGCCTTCTTTTTCAATAGTGATCGTCAAAATTGATGCTGATCTCTCTATTATCTCTTCAAGCTCTTTTATATTATAAAAAGACAAACGATGGACTATTCCAAACCTATCTCTCAAAGGAGAGGTCAACATTCCAGCACGAGTTGTTGCACCAATTAGTGTGAATGGAGGCAATTCTAATTGAACAGAGTGAGCTGCCACACCTTCACCTACAAGAATATCCAGTTTAAAATCTTCCAAAGCAGGGTAAAGAATTTCTTCAACTACAGGGTTGAGTCGATGAATTTCATCAATAAAAAGAATATCAAACGGCTCTAGTTTAGTAAGAATTGCTGCCAAGTCTCCAGATCGCTCAAGAACAGGGCCAGATGTTTGTTTAATACCAGCATTCATTTGATTTGCAATAACATGCGCGAGTGTTGTTTTTCCCAAACCTGGTGGTCCATAAATTAAACAGTGGTCCAGAACATCGCCTCGTGATTTTGCCGCTTGGATAAATAAAGACATCTGAGATTTGACATCCTCCTGCCCAATAAACTCTTCAAAAGAGACTGGTCTAACTGAGGAAACCTTTATATCTTCATTGTTTTGATTTTCTCCACCAACTAGACTGTCCTCTTCAATCATAAATAATAAGTTTATTAGTAAATTATTAACTTTATTTTAGACCAATAGACACAAAGTTTTATGAAGAAAATATGAGGATAAGATGAGTTTTATTTAAATATCACTTTAATACAATCAAAAAACTCTTTAAAAAGAATTAAGCTCAAAACAAATAAGGCTCTTAAACCATAATTTAATTAAAACTTTCCTTAGCGCAATTAAAGTTTATCTTTCGATGAAATTAATCTGGCAATGTATAATTGACAGATTAATTTAATATGTTTTTTTGAAATGTCAAATATTGCAATTCTGAGTGTAAATCACCAGCTTGCTCCAGTAGCAATTAGAGAGAAAGTTGCATTTTCTCAAAGCGAACTTGCGCCCGCTATTTCATCGTTATTATCGACCCAAGAAATTAAAGCTTGTGTTGTTCTCTCTACTTGTAATCGCTCTGAAATTTATGTAACTTATGATGCAGAAAATATTCGCGAAGTTCTTACAAAGTTCTTAGCGTCTATTCATGGAATTGAATATTCTTCTTTATTACAATATGTCAGTTATTTCGAAGGAAATCAAGCTATAGAACATATTTGCAATGTAGCAGCTGGCCTTGACTCACTAGTTTTAGGAGAGCCCCAAATTTTTGGCCAGCTAAAAGAGGCCTATCAGTTCTCAAAAGATCTAGGTGCTTTAGATAAAATTCTTGAAAAACTTTTCCAGCATGCTTTTAAAACTGCAAAAAAAGTGCGTACAGATACTAGTATCGGATCATCCCCAGTTTCTGTTGCCTATTGTGCTGTTAAGTTAAGTGAAAAAATATTTACTGATTTAGCTAGTCAAACTGTTTTATTGATTGGTACAGGGGAAATGATTGAGTTAAGCGCCCAACATCTCAGTAAAAGAGGTGTTACAGATATAATCTTTGCCAATAGAACGCTAGAAAATGCCCAATCTCTTGCAATAAAGTATAAAGCAGAAGCCATTACATTGAAAAGCTTATCTGAGAATCTTCATCGAGCAGACATTGTTATCTCTTCAACTGCGGCACCAATCCCAATTATCGGTAAAGGACTTATTGAGACAGTGCTAATACATAGGAAGCATCAACCGATGTTGTTAATAGATCTTGCCATACCAAGAGATATTGAACCAGAGGCTAATCAATTAGAAGATGTCTTTCTTTATACCGTTGACGATTTACAACAAGTGGCTGATGGCCATCTTGAAGACAGGATAAAAGAAAAAGTTATTGCACAAGAAATTATTCGAGTTCAAAGCCTTAACTTTATTGTTTGGCTAAATAATATTCCTAATGAAGAAGTCATTAAAAATTATCGTAGACAAGCAAACTTACTTAAAGATGAGCTACTTCAAATTGCAATAAGAAAGCTCGAGTCCGGCTCGAGTCCTGATCTAGTAGTAGAAGAACTAGCAGACAAACTAACCAATAAATTATTACACAAAACTTTTCAAAATATTAAAAACTCTAAAAATATTAAACTGGACTCCACTAATATTAGTAGCGAAACAAAAAAGAAATATACCGACATTAGTAACTAATGAACCAATCAATTATTACTAAACTTGAACAATTATCAATGCGCCTTGAAGAAATCAATGCATTGCTTTCTGAACAGTCAATTGCCTCTGATCAAAATAAATTTAGAGAACTTTCAATTGAGCACTCTCAGCTAAGCCCAATTAATGATCAATATAATCAGTATCTATCAACCATTAGTGATATTAATACAGCTAAAAAACTTTTAACTGAAGATGACCAAGATATAAAAGAAATGGCAGAAGAAGAAATTAGCTCAGGTCAAAATAAACTAGACCAACTAGAATTAGAGTTAAAAAAATTACTTCTACCAAAAGACCCTAATGATTCACGTGATATCATTATTGAAATCCGTGCTGGTACTGGTGGAGATGAGGCTAGTATTTTTTCTGGTGATCTATATAGAATGTACACTCGTTATGTAGAGAAGTCAAAATTTAAAATTGAAATTTTGAGTTCAAATATTGGCGAACATGGAGGATTTAAAGAGATTATTGCTCGAATAAGTGGATCAAATGTTTATTCTAAACTCAAGTTTGAGTCAGGCGCTCATCGAGTACAAAGAGTTCCCGAAACTGAGTCTCAGGGGAGAGTTCATACGTCTGCCTGCACTGTTGCAGTTATGCCAGAGGTAACCGATATTGAAGAAGTTAATATTAATATGAGTGATGTCAGGGTAGACACGTTTAGAGCTTCAGGAGCTGGCGGACAACATGTCAATAAAACTGATTCTGCTGTTAGAGTGACCCATATCCCTACTGGAACAGTCGTTGAGTGCCAAGATGGTCGATCACAGCATAAGAATAAAGCCCAAGCTTTGTCAGTGCTTGCTTCTAGAATTCTTGATTCACAGCAACAAGAACAGCAACAAGAACAGGCCTCTCAGCGAAAAGAGTTAGTGGGAAGTGGTGATCGGTCACAAAGAATCAGAACTTATAATTACCCTCAAGGAAGGGTCACTGATCATCGCATTAATTTAACACTTTATAAGTTAAGTGAAGTTATGGAAGGAGACTTACAAGTATTCATTGACCCGCTGATACTTGAACAACAAACAAATCAATTAACAGAACTTAATGACACTCTTTGATTAATTTTGACTCGGTATTAGCTGCACAATAAAGAAGAAGAAACCTAAAGTAATTACTATTGCAGGACCTGTAGCTACATCCAAGGCCATTGAGGAGTATAACCCAAGCAGAACAGAGACAATTGAAACGCCTATTGAGCTGAATATCATTGTAATTGGCGAGTTCGAAAAGACTCTTGCTATGGCTGGGGGAATTATAAGCAATGATGTAATCAATAAAACCCCTACAATTTGAACTGATACTGAAACTGAAAGGGCTATTAAGAACATAAATAGCAACTCATAAGCCAACTTATTAATACCTTCAGCCTTTGCTAACTCTTCATTTAAAGTTAATAGTAATAACTTTTTCCAATTAAAAACCAGAAGGACAATAACCACAACCATTACAACAAAAATCCAATATATATCTTGAATAGATATAGAGAGAATATCACCGAAAAGATAGGAAAAATAATCAGTGTTTTGATCTCCAATAAAACCTAAAACAACGATTCCCAGTGATAAAGAAACATGAGAGAAGATGCCTAAAACTGCATCATTTGACCAGAAATTTCGTTGCTGCAGAATAACAATCAATGTTGCAAATAAAGCGCCAACAATAAGTAGTCCAAAGTTAACGCCAATACCTGTTGCCAAACCTAAAGCAACACCTAAAAGTGCACTATGAGAAATCGAATCGGAGAAATACGAAAGACGCTTCCATATAACAAAGCATCCGAGCGAGCCTGCAATCACTGAAACACCAAGTGATGCTATTAAAGCCCTATAAATAAAATCATCCATAATTTTTCAAACCCTAGTAAGCCTTTTGACAATCCTTACATAGCCCATAAAGATAAAGGGAATGATCTGTTAGCTCAAAACCATGTTTTTTTGCAATTTGAAGTTGGTGTTGCTCAATAATATCATCTTGAAATTCGATAATCGTATTACATTTAACACAAACTAGGTGGTCATGATGTTCTACCCCACAAAGCTCATAGACAGCCTGGTTATTTTCAAAGTTTAATTTGTGAACAATACCTGACTCTTCAAATTGAGATAAAACTCGATAAATAGTCGCAATTCCAACCTCTTCATGATGCTCAATAAGTACCCGATAAATATCTTCAACACTCAAATGATGATTGGGTGAATTCTCTAAAACCTCTAAAATCTTTAGTCTCGGTAAAGTAACTTTTAGACCAGCACTTTTTAAATCTTCGGCATCCATATAAAAATCCTTAAGGTAAAATCCTATTTATATTTTATATTGTTCGATAAACATGAAGAGACTAACTTTTATTATGCTTGCCTTTATGGTTCTTAGTGGGTGCTCTAATTCTCTACCTAAGATGCCAGAGATGCCTAAATTTCCAAAGTTCTCTATGCCTAGTTGGACCAAGGTTTCACTTCCTTCAATCGATATTTACAAACCAACAATCTTACAAGGCTCTATCCTTGATATTAATGATGTTAATCAGCTCGAATTAGGAATGTCAAAGAATGCCGTTATGGACCTTATCGGCTCACCAAGTATTAGCGACCCTTTCCACAAATATCAGTGGGATTATATTAACCATTCAACTATCGATGGTGAGCAGGAGATTCATTACCACTTAAAACTAGTCTTTAGTGGGGATGTCTTATCTGAAATTGACAAGAGTGGCCTAGATGGACTTAGTAGTAATCAATAAAGAGGCTTTTCTTTAGGGTTATTTAGATGCTACTTACATTTTTTCGCCTTTACGAGGCTTATCCACTAAAATAAAGGCATGTCCAAATTAATCATTAATGACTTAAGCTGTCAAAGAGGTTACAACCAGCTTTTTACTGACCTTTCTTTTGAGCTACATGCTGGAGAAGTACTACGAATTTCAGGTGCTAATGGCTCAGGTAAAACTTCACTACTAAAGATGATTGCTGGGCTTAATTCACCAGAATCAGGTTCTATTTCTTATAATGAAAATGATATCAAAACCTATCAATATCAATTAGATACATTTTATCTGGGGCATCTACCGGCCTTGAGTCCTGAACTTAGTTGCATCGAAAACCTTGAATACCTTACCCAGCTCAACAACCAAGAATCTAAATCTAATCTTGATGGAGCTTTATCAAAGGTTGGTTTAAATAACTATAAAAATGAACTTGTTGGCACTCTTTCTGCGGGACAAAAAAGAAGAGTAGCCTTGTCAGCACTTTTCATATCTCATTCCAAATTATGGCTCTTAGATGAACCTTTTACTGCTCTCGATTCCGATGGCATTGAAATCATTGAAAATCAAATAAAAAAGCACTGTAATGAAGATGGACTTTGCATCTTAACAACTCACCAAGACTGCAAAATAGAAAACTTAAGAGAGCTTTCTTTATGAGTATCTTTATAAAAACTTTGAGAAGAGGTTTAAAAATGGCGCTAAGGAACCCGTCGAGTTTCCTTAACCCATTGTTGTTTTTTGTCATTGCTATTTCTCTATTCCCAATAGCTATCAGCCCAGAATCTCACACATTGTCAAATATGGCGCCGGGAATCATTTGGGTTACTGCTATGCTGTCGGTACTGCTGTCACTTAATGCTCTATTTCATTATGACTACGACAATGGAGTGCTTGAACAGATGATCATTTCTCATCACCCACTGCCATTAATATTGCTCGCTAAGACAACAGCTCATTGGATTCTAACTGGGCTACCAATAATATTACTTTCCCCATTACTTGGTATGGCTCTCTTCTTAGATTCTAAAAATATTTACATTTTAATCCTAACTTTATTTCTAGCAACTCCCTGTCTAAGTCTAATAGGAGCTATAGGAGCCTCATTGATTGTTGGTATTAAAAACTCTGGAATGCTTTTATCCTTATTAATTTTGCCTCTTTATATCCCAATCTTAATTTTTGGCACTAGTGCAGTATCCCAGTCACAATTCAACCTTCCAATTGATGGTCAGCTCTATTTTTTAGGTTCTGTTCTAATTCTCAGCTTAATAACATCACCATTTGTAAGTGCATTAGCACTAAGAATTAGCCTTGAATAGGCTTTACATTTTTGAATTAAAGATTATAATTATTTAACGCTGATTTGTTCCGATTGCTAGCGTTGCCACTTAGATGGCTAAAATAAGCTAAAGCTGGTGTTTTCCTAAAAGCCCAACTTTAAGATTTTTAAATTTTAAAAGGACTATGCCATGATATTTACTTCCGAATCCGTTTCTGCCGGCCACCCAGACAAAGTTTGTGATCAAATCTCTGACGCTATTCTTGATGCTGCGCTTTCTCAAGACAAAGACTCACGAGTAGCCGTTGAAACCTTAGTAAAAGACAACCAAGTAGTATTAGCTGGAGAAATAACTACCAATGCTGAAATTGATTATGCTGATATTGTTCGCAAAACTATTCTTGAGATTGGCTACAACAAAGAAGAGTATGGCTTTAATGGCAATACCTGCTCAGTAACTAATCTTCTTGGAGCGCAGTCTCAGGACATCTCTATAGGTGTTACTGAGAGTGAAAACCATGAGCAAGGTGCAGGTGACCAAGGACTCATGTTTGGTTATGCTGAGAACTCTACTGATGAATTAATGCCTGCCCCTATAATGCTTGCCCATAAGCTTGTTAGGCGTCAAGCTGATTTAATGTTAGATGGCTCTTTGCCTTGGTTAAGGCCAGACGCTAAGTCTCAAGTCTCTTGTATTTATGAAGATAATAAAATTGTTGGAGTTGATGCAGTCGTACTTTCCACTCAGCACGATGGTGATATTTCTCTTGATGAACTGAGAGAGGTGGTTTTGGAAGAGATTATTAAACCTATATTGCCAGAACAATGGCTTACAAATAATACGCAGTATCACATTAATCCGACTGGAAACTTTGAAATAGGTGGACCTGTTGGTGACGCTGGTTTGACAGGAAGAAAAATTATTGTTGATACCTATGGTGGTATGGCTCGACATGGAGGCGGTGCATTTTCTGGAAAAGATCCTTCTAAGGTCGATAGAAGTGCAGCTTATGCAACTCGCTATGTTGCAAAAAATATTGTTGCAGCAGGACTTGCTGAGCGATGTGAAATTCAAGTTTCCTATGCAATTGGAGTTGCAGAACCTACTAGTATTAGTGTTGATACATTTGGAACTGGGAAGTTACCTCATCATGAAATTGTAAATCTAATCAGAGAACATTTTGATTTACGCCCCAAAGGCCTAATTGCAATGTTAGATTTAAAACGCCCAATCTACCAACAAACTGCAAGTTACGGTCATTTTGGAAGAACCGAAGACTCAATTAGCTGGGAAAAGATTGACAGAGTTGACCTACTAAAATAGTTTCTTTTTCGTTTGTTTTTGGTATAATCATATTCCTGCCAAGGGGCGTTGCATTGAGATTTAACTCGATCAGGCTTGGCAATCAAAACGACGCTCATTTTTTCAATTTAAATGGAAATAAAATGAGTAATTCAATAATTGATAATAATGACTATAAAGTTGCTGATATCAGTCTTGCAGACTTTGGACGCAAAGAGATAGAGTTAGCAGAGGCTGAAATGCCAGCTTTGATGGCACTTAGAGCTAAGTACAACACTTCAAAACCCCTAGAAGGCGCCAAAATTATGGGTTGCATTCATATGACAATCCAAACGGCGGTCCTTATGGAAACATTAGTTGAACTTGGAGCTGAAATTCGCTGGTCATCTTGTAATATTTTTTCAACTCAAGACCACGCAGCATCCGCTATGGCGGCAAGTAATATTCCTGTTTTTGCTTGGAAGGGAGAAACAGAAGAAGAGTTTTTATGGTGCATTGAACAAACGATTCTTCATAATGGTAAGCCATGGGATGCCAATATGATTTTAGATGATGGTGGTGACTTGACTCAGATGGTTCATGAAAAGTATCCAGAAATGCTTGATAATATTCATGGAATCAGTGAGGAAACTACAACTGGCGTTCACCGTTTATTAGAGATGATTGAAAGTGGCGAACTAAAAGTTCCAGCAATCAATGTTAATGATGCAGTTACAAAATCAAAAAATGATAACAAGTATGGATGCCGTCACTCACTAAATGACGCTATAAAGCGTGGCACAGATATGCTAATGTCGGGCAAAAAGGCGCTACTTATTGGATACGGTGATGTTGGAAAAGGTTCAGCTCAATCACTTCGTCAAGAAGGAATGATTGTTAAGATCAGTGAAATCGACCCTATATGTGCTATGCAGGCCTGTATGGATGGTTTTGAAGTGATCTCTCCTTATAAAAACGGCATAAATACAGGTTCAATGGACTGCATTAATAAAGAATTGTTAAGTACTACTGATTTAATTGTTACAACTACTGGTAACACTAATGTTTGTGACTCATACATGCTGAGTAGTCTCAAGGCAGGTTCTGTTGTATGTAATATAGGTCACTTCGATAATGAGATTGATACACAATATATGCGTGATAATTGGCAGTGGGATGAGGTTAAACCTCAAGTTCATCGAATCTATAGGTCAGAAAATAAGAATGATTATTTAATCCTTCTTTCAGAAGGTCGACTAGTAAATTTAGGCAATGCTACAGGTCACCCTTCTAGAATTATGGATGGCTCTTTTGCAAACCAAGTGCTTGCTCAAATGCATCTTTTTGATAAAAAATTTGCTGATTTACCTAAAGAAAAAAAACCAGCTAACATTACGGTTGAATTGCTTCCTAAAAAGCTTGATGAAGAGGTGGCTGCTGGAATGGTTGGTGGATTTGGAGGTGTACTAACGGTGATGACTGATACTCAAGCGCAATACATTAATACACCTAAAGATGGCCCATTCAAGCCAGCGACCTATAAATATTAAGTTGTTATTGTATTTAAAATAAAAATGCGGGATATTTTCCCGCATTTTTTTATTATCAATTATTGACACTTGTAAATGCTGACCTCAATAGTTACTGGTGAGGTAAAATTTTTGTTATTTTTAGATTAAATTTAATGCCAGTTTCAGACCTAGATACAACCAAATCATTTCAGAATTTAATCATCAAATTACAAAATTATTGGGCTGAAAAAGGCTGTGCTATTGTTCAGCCGTTTGACATGGAGGTTGGTGCTGGAACCTTTCATCCTGCTACTTTCCTAAGGTCTATTGGTCCTGAGCCCTGGAAAGCTGCATACGTTCAACCATCAAGAAGGCCTGGAGATGGGCGCTATGGAGAAAACCCTAACCGTCTTCAGCACTATTATCAATTTCAAGTCTTATTAAAACCTTCTCCAAGTGACATTCAGGACTTATATCTTGATTCATTGAGAGCCATTGGTATCGATTTAAAGATGCATGATGTCAGATTTGTTGAAGATAATTGGGAATCCCCTACACTCGGCGCATGGGGGCTTGGCTGGGAAGTTTGGCTAAATGGAATGGAGGTAAGTCAGTTCACTTATTTTCAACAGGTGGGTGGTCTCGCTTGTAAGCCAATTTCTGGTGAGTTAACCTATGGATTAGAGAGACTAGCAATGTACCTCCAAGGCGTAGATAGTGTTTATGACCTTATATGGACTGAAGGCTTAACTTATGGTGATGTTTATCATCAAAATGAAGTGGAGCAGTCTAAATATAACTTTGAGATTGCTGACACTGAGGTCCTTTTTAGGCAGTTTGATGAAGCAGAAGCAATGAACTCAAAGCTCATTGAACAAGATCTACCTTTCCCGGCATATGAGCAAACTATGAAAGCCTCTCACTTGTTTAATCTTTTGGATGCTAGACACGCTATAAGTGTTACAGATAGGGCAAGATTTATTCGCAGAGTAAGAGCTATGAGTCAAAAAGTAGCCCAATCTTATTTAGAATCTCGAGAGCGATTAGGCTTTCCAATGCTAAAGAAATAAGCGTTAACTTCTTAATGAGACCCTTTCATACCCTCTACAATAAGATTTTAGACTGGTCATCGAGTCGATTTGCTGTTATTTGGTTGTCCACAATTAGTTTCTTAGAATCTTCGATTCTACCCTACCCTATACAAGATATCTTGCTGGCGTCTATGTCACTCAAGAATAGAAATAGGGCTTACTACTTTGCAATTATTTGCACTTTAAGTTCAGTACTAGGCGCAATTGCTGGCTACTACATCGGCATCTATGCAATCAACCTTATCATGCCATTATTAGATACAATGAATTATCTACCAGAATTAAATAAAGCTGAGAAGTACTTTAACACCTACGGAATTTGGATCATTCTAATTGCAGGTTTTAGTCCAATACCATATAAGCTCTTCACTATTAGTGCAGGAATGATGTCAATGCCTCTCTTACCCTTTGTGATTTTCTCTTTGGTCGCACGCAGTGCTCGCTATTTGTTGATTGCTTTTCTGGTAAGAAAGTTTGGAAAACGCTGCGATGCATGGTTAAATAAGTACATTGATAGATTAGGATACTTGCTAATTATTGTTGTTGCCCTAGGTATATGGTATGTCTACTAAATATTTAACAATTTTTTTATTTGTTTTTCTTTCGGGCTGTTTCACAAATGACCCAGGCCAAGTCACTGTTGTTGAAAAATCATTTAATAAAATTGGAGTTGAACAACAAACCTCCTCAAACTCCAAAGAGGCAAAAGTAAACAAGAATTGGTCTCTTCCTGTCGATTCTTCAATCCTTAAGAACTACTCAGAAAAAAATAATCATTTAGGTTTGACCTATAATAATACTGCTGGTCAGAATGTCAGAGCGGTTAGAAAAGGAGAGGTCGTCTATAGCGGAGACAAAATGACGAGCTATGGAAAAATGATTATTATCAAGCATGCTTTTGGCTTTTATAGCATCTATAATCAAAATCAGGACTTGCTAGTTAGTGAAGGCGATGTAATAGACAAAGGTCAAGTTATCGCTATAACCGGTAATAAACCGTTTTATTTCGAAATGAAAAAATACGAAGAACCTATTAATCCGTTAAAATACCTCTAATGAACGAATTCCTCCAAAATATAACCCCAATCCAGATGACTGGCGTACTGTTGTTGTTGGCTGTTATTGCCCATGTTGGTCTAGGCGTTATACTGAAACAAATAAAAAAACACACTGGTAGCACTAAAACACAGATAGATGACTACCTCATTAATGCACTCTCGGCACCTCTGAAATTACTTATCTGGTATGGCTGGTTATACTTTTCATTACAGGAGCTGAAGGTTGAAATTCTAGCCCTTGGCAAAGTTGTTGAATATATAGACATTGCTCCTATCTTTATTCTAACCTGGGGAGTACTTAGACTAATATCAAGCATTGAAAGCTTTATGTTAGAAAAAGAAGGTAATGTCGATAAAGATTCCGTTAGATTGTTCACCCGTCTAATCAAGATGCTATTTGTTTTTGCAATCGTTCTTGGTGTCGCACAATATTTTGGTTATTCTGTGTCCTCAATATTAACTCTTGGTGGTGTTGGCGGTATTGTCGTTGGTTTTGCTGCCAAAGACATGCTTGCCAATATTTTTGGTGGATTAATGATTCAGATGGACAAACCCTTCTCTACTGGAGACTGGATTCGGACAACGGATAAAAGTATAGAAGGTGTAGTCGAAAAAATCGGCTGGAGAATGACTCGTATTCGTACTTTTAACAAAAACCCTGTTTATGTCCCCAACGGTATTTTTGCAACCATTCCCATTGAGACACCTTCTAGAATGACTAGCCGTGAAATTAGCGCAGTTATCGGTATCCGTTATGATGATATTGCGCAAATGCAAAGTATTATTGAAAAAGTTGAGAAAATGTTGGCTGATCATGAACACATTGATCACGATGAACCTTGTCGTGCGTATTTTGACTTGTTCAATGCCTCCTCACTTGACTTTGTGATTTGGGCCTTCTGTACAGTCACCGCGGGAGCAGAATTTAAGAAAATCAAAGGCAAACTATTGCTTGATGTAGCGGATATCATTGCTGATCATGGTGCTGAAATTGCCTATCCAACTCAAACTCTGCACATCCAAAAACCCGAGTAATGAGTATCTCTAAATTGCATATTCGCACCTTCGGGTGTCAAATGAACGAGTACGATTCTAACAAAATGAGTGACGTACTCAAACATTCTCATGGGCTCGAATTGACTGATGATATTGACCAAGCTGACGTCCTTTTAGTAAACACCTGTTCAATCCGTGAAAAGGCCGAGGAAAAACTATTCCATCAACTGGGGCGCTGGAAAAAATTAAAAACTAATAATCCAAACCTAGTGATTGGTGTAGGAGGCTGTGTTGCCTCTCAAGAAGGCGACCTAATACTTAAAAGAGCACCATATGTCGATATGATTTTTGGCCCTCAAACACTTCATAGGCTCCCAAATATGCTCAATGAAGTACTTGATAATAGTAAGATAAGTATTGACATTTCTTTCCCAGAAATTGAAAAATTTGATTATTTGCCTGAGCCTCACAGTGAAGGATCATCAGCATTCGTGTCAATAATGGAAGGCTGCAGCAAATATTGTACTTTTTGCGTTGTCCCATATACCAGAGGTGAAGAAATATCACGACCTTTCAATGATGTGATTCGTGAAGTTGAATCCTTAGCTGCACAAGGCGTTAAAGAAATTAACCTACTAGGTCAAAATGTTAATGCTTTCAGGGGCCTTATGGATGATGGTGAGGTTGCTGATTTAGCACTGTTGATTGCAATTGTTGCTCAAGTATCTGGCATTGAAAGAATTCGATACACAACATCTCATCCGGTAGAGTTCAGTGAACGACTGATTCAAGCATATGCAGAGGTGCCAGAACTAGTCTCACATCTTCATCTACCTGTTCAGAGTGGATCAGACAAAATCCTAGGTCTAATGAAGCGAGGTCATACCGCTATAGAATACAAATCGAAGATTCGTAATTTAAAGAAAATTAGACCTGATATTTCTCTTTCTTCAGATTTCATTATTGGTTTTCCTGGAGAAACAGAAGAAGATTTTAATAACACAATGAAACTTATTGATGAGGTAGGATTTGACAAATCCTTCAGTTTTATATATTCAAAGCGACCAGGAACAATTGCATCAAGCCTGCCTGATGATGTCAAATCATCGGTAAAAAAACATCGACTTTCTCTTATTCAAGATAAACTTAATAAAAATACTGAAGAAATCTCCAAGTCTATGATTGGAAGTATTCAAAAAGTTCTTGTAGAGGGTCTTTCAAAAAAGGGTGCCACTCTTTCAGGTAGAACAGAAAATATGCGTACAGCTCACTTCATTGGTAATAGTGATTTGATAGGTAAACTTATTTCTGTAAAAATTACAGACGGCGTTGGTAACTCTCTCAAAGCCGAGCTAGTATAGACCTAGAGTCTTAACCAAAGCTTAGAATACCAGTAGTACCGCCCTCTCTCTTCTGAAGGCATTGTACAGTTATATCTACTTCTTCCTATTGTCAGAGGCTTTTTTGACTTAACAGTTAGCATTTGTGGTGACAACCATTTAAGCTCTGGCTGATCTTGACCAGAAACATAACATGAAAAATTAGCTTTCTCATAACTCGTTAAAGAACGTGAAAAGGATAAAGTTAATAAGGGCATAAAGTCACCAGAAATAACCATAGCTTTCGGCTCTTCTGAATCAACTGGCATATGCAAAGTATTTATCTTTAAAGTAAAGCTATCCATTGTTGCATATGGACCTGACATTGAGAATCTTGGTAAGTTCAAAAAATCACTCTCATTACTTACAACACCTGATTGCTGACCAAACCCAATGTATCCAAGAGAACTCAGAAGTGAATAGGTATTATCATCAAACTCTCCATAGGGGTAGGCAAAAAATTTATCTTCTATACCCAATTCTTTTGTTATTCTTTCTTGAGCCAAGGTGATTTCGTTTTGCAAAGTCAAAGCATCTTGATCAACTAAGTGAAGGTGCTTTATGCTGTGGTTATATACATCCACAAGACCTGACATTTCACGAAGCTGCTGCCAAGACATCATCAACTCATAACTCTTGTCGATAGACTCCGTTGATACAAACACTGACATTGGTAATTGATATTTAACTAGCAAAGGATATGCCTCGGTATAGAAAGACAAAAAACCATCATCGGCCGTTAAACTTACACATTTTTTAGGCAATTTTTCTTGTGCTTTTAGTCTTTGCACGACATCACTCAAAGGAAGCACCTTGTACTCGTTCTCTATCAAATACTCTAAGTGACTCCTAAAAACCTTTGGAGAAGTACTAGTCGATTTAGGCTCCTCATCTGAAAAGCGATGGTACAGAAGCAATACACACTCGCTATCATCTGCAAATGAGATGAATGGGGACAATATGCATACGACAAATAAAATATTTAAGAAAATTCTAAGTTTCTTCATAAGTTAAATGATAAATCAAATAATATTGTAAATCGCGCAACTTATCATTTGTTTTCAATGTAATTCAGTAAAATATTAATCATGAAATTTACACTTGATATTCAAAGCTCCGAACAACTTGCAAATATTTGTGGAGTTTTTGATAAGAACCTCGACTATATTGCTTCAAACCTTAATATTAATGTCTCAAACAAGGGGTCTGATTTTAAAATTAAAGGTGAAAATACACCTTTAGCGGTTTCAGTTTTACAAGATCTTCTGACATTATCAGAAAGTAAGGCTATTGATTTTGGTGATGTTGATCTTTGCATTCAGTCACTAAATAATCCTAATGGTACTACTAAATCAGTCACCATAAAAACAAGTCGGAAACATATCAATATTCGAAGCACTAACCAACAAAAGTATGTCAATGCCATTATAGAAAATGATGCAGTATTTGCGATAGGCCCTGCAGGAACAGGAAAAACATATTTAGCAGTCGCGAGGGCCGTTGAGGCTCTTGAAAGCTCCAACATTAAAAGAATAGTACTAGTTAGACCTGCCGTTGAAGCTGGAGAGAAATTAGGTTTTTTACCGGGTGATCTAAGTGAAAAAGTTGACCCTTATCTGCGCCCAATTTATGATGCACTCTATGAATTTATAGGCTTTGAAAGAGTAAATAGACTAATAGAGAAGCAAGTCATCGAGGTTGCCCCATTAGCTTTTATGAGAGGTCGAACCCTAAATGAGGCTTATATTATTCTTGATGAAGCTCAAAACACCACCATACCTCAAATGAAAATGTTTTTAACTCGAATGGGATTTGGCTCGAAGATGGTAATTACAGGAGATATCACTCAAATAGACCTACCTGTTCCAAACCAATCAGGCCTTATAGATGCAATTAAAATTCTTCATAATATCGAAAATATTGCTTTTTGTAATTTTGATGCTCATGACGTTGTTAGGCATCAATTGGTTAAAAAAATTGTCAGCGCCTACGATCAATCATAATGAGCACCACTGCTAATAAAATCATTGTTGGCCTCTCTGGGGGTGTTGATTCATCTGTTGCAGCCTTTCTTCTTCTAGAACAAGGATTTCAAGTAGAGGCTTTGTTTATGAAAAACTGGGATGAGGATGATGATGACAAATATTGTAGTGCATCTGAAGACTTATCAGATGCACAGCAAGTTGCCGATCAACTAGGCATAAAGCTTCACACAGTAAACTTCTCACACGAATATTGGGAAGACGTCTTTGAGAATTTTTTGTCTGAGCATAAAAAAGGAAGAACTCCCAATCCTGATGTATTGTGCAACCAGAAAATAAAATTTAAAGCATTCTTAGATTATGCAAAAGACCTTGGTGCCAAAAAAATTGCAACTGGTCACTACGCAAGAATTGCTGAAAATAATAAAAAATATCTTTTAAAAACTGGAATTGATGGCAATAAAGATCAGAGCTACTTCCTTCACTTACTAAATCAAGAGCAACTCTCTCAAAGTTTATTTCCGCTTGGTGAAATAAACAAAAAACATGTTCGTGAAATTGCAAAAAATAATAACTTTATAAATTCTGAAAAGAAAGATTCAACGGGAATTTGCTTTATTGGTGAAAGACCATTTACAGAATTCTTGACTAATTTTCTGCCTAAAGAGAAAGGCGATATTGTTGATGAAGATGGGCATTTTATTAAACATCATGATGGCCTTCCTTTCTACACAATTGGTCAACGCAAAGGACTTGAGATTGGTGGTGGCTTTAGTGATTCTCCTGAGCCATGGTTTGTTGCAGATAAACTAATCGAATCAAATAAAATAGTCGCCGTTCAGGGTGACAACCCTTTGCTTTATCACAATTCACTTGTAGCAGACAGTGTTCACTGGATAGATAAAGCCCCTAATTTTCCACTTACATGTGATGCTAAAATACGTTATCGTCAAGCATCTCAAGAATGCAAGGTAATTATGCTAGATGGTGATTGTATAAAAGTTGATTTTAAAGACACTCAAAGAGCTATAACGCCTGGTCAGTCAGTCGTTTTTTATGATGACGATGTTTGCCTTGGTGGAAGCGTAATTAAATCTAAGGCTAATGAATAAAACAGCAAAACAAACCCTAGCATTGGCAAGCATATTTCAATCTACAGCATTAGTACACCAACTCGCCTCAACCGGACAATGCGATAGCCACACTAATAGAGCAAGCTTAAATAGCATTGTTAATGAAAGCGACTCGGTTGATGAAATTTTCACCTCTCCAGAAGATTTAAAAATAGGTTTTGATTCTTTAAAGTTTTTATTCGAGAAAAAGTCAATAGATATGCATAATGTGATGTTGTATGCGACAGCATTAATTAACCTTGAAAAAAAATTAATGAAAAAACCAGATTTGTTAAATAAGATTTCCAATGAAATTAGTCTCATCAATAAGCAGGAATTTTTTGACATTCATCACTCCAATTCAATTGCTAGGCTTGCTGAACTTTACAAAAATACCCTAGGCAGCCTCAATCCGACTATTATGGTCAGGGGTGAACAAATCTACCTCACAAACCGTCACACTGCAAACCATATAAGGGCGCTACTTTTAGCTGGCATAAGAGCTGTGTCTTTATGGAAATCTCAAGGCGGAAAAACCTGGCACTTACTGCTCAATAAGAAAAAAACACTTCAATACGTTAAATCACTAGCAAATTAAGCTGGCGCAAACTAATACTTGCATAAATACAGGCGAGACTCTATAATTCATGTTTTTGTAATTTAACCATTAAATAAAACAATATGGCCAACTCAGCAGCATCAAAGAAACGCGCAAGACAAGCAGTAAAACGTAACCAACATAATTCACAAATTCGAGCTAAAGTTCGCACCTTTGTTAAGAAGGTTGTTTCTGCAATTTCTACTGGAAATAAAAAAGAGGCTATTAGTGGCTTCAAAGTGATGCAAAAGAATGTTGATCAGGCTGTCAGTAAAGGCTTAATTCATAAAAATCAAGCTGCCAGAAAAAAGTCTCGCCTTAGCACCCAAATTAAAGCCCTATAAAAATTAGATTATTAATTTGGTTTTTAGCAGGTTAATATCTAAATCGCAAAATCATAGTTATAATTAAAACCCTCCTTTGAGGGTTTTTTTATACATAAAATTTATTACCATTATGATTGATGAAAGCGATAAATCTTTATTTAGAAATGCCGTTGAACAGCAAAAAACTATTGACAAGGATAGCAATAATAGCCATCCTTTCAAAAATAAACTGAATAAACCTTTTGAAAACTATAAATATTTGTACGAGCCAAATTTAACAGGCTCTGAGCCTGTAATCCATTTCAAAGTTGGATTGTCGCCTAAAATAATTAAAAAAATGAAGCAAGGAAATATTGGCTCTACCCCATCTATAGACCTACATGGTCATAAGATCGAAGAAGCTTGCCAGTCACTTTCAAGGTTTATTCATTTCCACTCTAACGAGAGATTTATACATATAATCCATGGCAAAGGCTACCACTCAAATAATGGTCTATCTATCATTAAATCTCAAGTAGTTCACTATCTTAAGCAGCATCCTCAGGTTTTAGCTTTTTGTTCTTGCCCTCAAGATATGGGCGGTACAGGGGCGGTGTTTGTTCATCTCAGAGCTGATGTTTAATCTTGATGAAATTTACTCTGTTTCAGATTTTGTAAAATTATGTAGAAATTCAATTGAACAAAACATACCTCATTGCTGGGTTCAAGGTGAAATATCAAATTTATCTAGACCCTCTTCTGGGCACTGGTATTTTTCTCTAAAGGATGCAAACGGGCAAATTAGATGTGCTTTTTTTCGTCTTAGTCAGCGCAAAATACAGTTTTCCCCTGAAAATGGCATGTCAGTAGTGATCAGAGGTGCTCCAACACTCTATGAACAAAGGGGTGACTTTCAACTAATAGTGCAACAAATGGAGCCTGCAGGTGTTGGAAATCTTCAGCTTGCATTTGACCAACTAAAAAATAAATTAAAAACTGAAGGTTTATTTGCTTTAGAAAATAAAAAAGCACTCCCTGAAACTCCAAAAACAATTGGTGTCATCTCTTCCTCAAATGGATCTGTAATAAAAGACATCATTAAAGTTTTAAATTCAAGATACCCTTTTGCTGATATCCTTCTTTATGACACGATAGTTCAAGGAGAAAATGCCCATAAAAGAATCATAAAGGCACTCCAAGCAGCTGATACAAGCAATCGATGTGACGTTATTATATTAGCTAGAGGTGGCGGTTCAATCGAAGATCTATGGGCATTTAATGAGGAGGAACTTGCAAGAGTTATTTTTAATTGCAAAACCCCTATCATAAGCTCTATAGGCCATGAAACCGATACAACTATTGCAGATTTTGTAGCTGATGTAAGAGCACCTACACCATCTGCTGCAGCCGTAAGTGCAACCCCTGATAGACAATCGATTATCTATCAGGCGTCTAAACTTAGAAAGCAATTGCAAGATTTTATCAGTCGATCTATAGAAAATCGAAAGCTCTCTCTCAATCTACTTCAGTTAAGAATTATTGACCCTAGTCAACAATTACAACGAAACGCTCAAAAACTTGATGAATATGAAATACGCTTATTTAGAGAGATAAATATTTTAATTGATCTGAATCAAACGAAGCTACAGCAACTAAACGTTCGAGTTCACAACAATTCAGAAAACTTTATTAAAGAACAAGCAAGACAACTAAGCAACAAAGTTGACCTACTTAACCTGCTGTCACCTCTAAATACTCTTTCAAGAGGCTACAGTATTACCCATAATGAACAAGGTAAAGTTTTAGTTTCATTTGAAAAAATTAATCCTGGAGATCTTATTGTTTCACAGTTCCATGATGGAAAAGTCACTTCAAAAGTAACTAAGAAAGAGGATAATTAAATGCCACTAGCCAAGTAATGAAAATAAAATTGAAATATGAAATCTAACGTCTCATTTTTCCGTCGATTAGGTTCAATTACCTACGATTTATTCCTTGTGTTTTCGTTTGTATTCTTTATTTCGGGAATAGTAATTCTAATCAATAGCAAGGAACCAATAACTAATAACCTATTCTTTTATCTATTAACTCTCCCTACAATTTATGCTTATTTTTCAATATCCTGGGTAAAAGGAAAACAAACTCTTGGAATGAGAGCTTGGAAATTTGAAATTATGCAAAAAGATGGAAATAATATTACTTATAAACAATCACTCATTAGATTAGTATTAGCAACAATTTCATTAGCTGGAATTGGTTTTATATTTCAGCTTTTCAATCAATATAGACTGCCAATACATGACTATTATTCAAAAACGTATCTTGCTTCTATTTATAAATAGCATGATTATCATTTAAAAAGTCAAATATATAAATTTATGCAAAATAATTCACTCACAGGCCTATTTGGATTTATTGTTAAAAACAAAATTACACTTGTACTTATTGTTATATTAATAGCCCTAATTAAGCAAAATATTTTGGATAATGATTTCCCAAATGTTATTACAAAAAAGCAAAAAGATATTGATGAAATAGAAATTACTAATCTTAATTTGCTAAATGATAATGCCCTTCTAGAAAATCAAATCAGTGGCTATATACAAGAAGATTTGAGTTTAATAGAATCTAAGGCGAGATATAAATATGGACTAATCAAAGAAGGTGAAGTGTTTTATAAAGTTAACACAATTATCAATACTGATAATGCAGCAGAATCTAGCGAGTCTACTTTATAATAAAGGTCATTAAATTCACACCTCTAAAAGGAAGTCATAGCTTTCATGCATAATGATAATTGTTACTTAATCATTCCAGCCAGTGGCTCTGGGAGTCGCATGAATGCCGAGATCCCTAAACAGTACCTTAAACTGGAAAATGGCTTAACCATAGTTGATCAATGCCTTAAAACTCTTTTAGGAATTGATCAGATTTCTGGATGCGTTATTGCGCTTGCTGAAGGCGATGAACGATTTAAAGATTCATCCTATTACAAACATCCAAAAATACTTGGATTTGCCTTAGGTGGTAAGGAACGCTACCACTCTGTTCTAAGTGCACTCAATACTTTAAGTGAATTTGCAAGTTCAAATGACTGGGTTCTAGTTCATGATGCTGTTCGTCCATGCATCAAAAAGACTGATGTTCAGAACTTAATAGGTGAGATCTTCAATCATTCTATTGGTGGTATTCTCGCTACGAGAGCTATAGATACGATTAAAAAAATAAAGGATAAAGGTGAAGTATCAACAATTGATCGAAAGAAACTTTATCATGCGCAAACTCCACAAATGTTTCGTTTTGGAATTTTAAAAGAAGCGATTAATAATGCAATAGAAATAAATAATCACATTACAGATGAGTCTGAAGCAGTTGAAGACTTAGGGCATTTAATAAAAATTGTTACAGGGTCTAAAAGCAACATTAAAATTACTCAAGAAGATGATCTTGAGCTAGCCAATTATTACTTAAAATAAATTATGACAATTAAAACCGGTTTAGGGCAAGATTCACACGCATTTGAAGATGTAACAGGTAAGCCTTTAATTTTAGCTGGCATTAAATTTGATTACCCTTTAGGGCTCAAAGGTAATAGTGATGCAGATGTGGTTTTTCATTCTATTACTAATGCCATTTCAAGTATCACTGGTAGAAATATATTAGGTTCAGTGGCTGATAAGCTCGCCAAACAAGGTCAAATAGACAGTCAAAATTATCTAAAACTTGCACTCGATGATCTAAATGCATGGAAAATAAATCACATCGCAATTTCCATTGAATGTCTAAAACCAAAAATATCTCCTCAAATTGAATTAATGAGAAATAATATTTCCAAACTCTGCAACATAAGTACCGCTGATGTTGGCATAACTGCAACCACAGGAGAAGGACTAACTGCATTTGGAAGGGGTGAAGGTATTCAAGTAATAAGCCTCGTAACGGTTAGTAAATCATGACTCTAATTGATAATCCTACTCGTTCAAAAATCAAAAAAATTCACTTTATAGGTATTGGTGGCTCTGGAATGAGTGGTATTGCAGAAGTGCTTACTAACTTAGGTTATGAAATATCTGGGTCAGACATTCAGTCAAATACGGCAACAGAAAAGCTTGAAAAACTAGGCTGTAGTATCAGTTATAAACATCAATCAGAGAATGTTATCGGTAAGCAAGCAGTAGTAGTTTCTTCTGCAATAAACAAAAATAACCCTGAGCTACAGGAAGCCAGACAACAAAAATTATTAATTGTTCCGAGAGCAGAAATGTTGGCAGAATTGATGCGCTTTCGCTTTGGCATAGCTATCTCTGGTACTCATGGAAAAACAACAACAACCAGCCTAATTGTTCACATAATGACTGAAGCGAAACTAGACCCAACCTACGTTATTGGTGGCATTATAAATGCAACAGGGATGAACGCTAAACTTGGTAAGAGTGACTATTTGATTGCTGAGGCAGATGAGAGTGATGCTTCTTTCCTTCATCTACAACCAATGCTAAGTGTTATAACAAACATTGATGAAGATCACATGAGTACGTACAATCATAGTTACAAAAAACTGACCGATGCCTTTATAAACTTTACATCCAATTTACCATTCTATGGCGTTTGCGTTGTTTGTATTGATGATGATGGCGTCAAAGGTATTCTTAATAAAATTCACCGACCTGTTTTAAGTTATGGTTTCAGTGGCAATGCCGACGTCAAGGCACACAATGTCAAGCAAAATGAGATGAGAATGTCCTTCGATGTCAGTTGTTCGAAGTATCAAAAGAATTTTCCTGTTATTCTTAACTTAATAGGCAAACATAACATCTTAAATGCTCTGGCAGCAATAAGTGTTGCAATTGAACTCGAAATTGACACTGACATTATTCAAAAAGCTTTATCTCATTTTAGTGGCGTCTCTAGAAGGTTGGACTATCACCAAGATTTATCAATAAATACTCATCATCTGCCACTATTTGATGACTATGGTCACCACCCAAAGGAGATCTCAGCAGTTCTTAGTACACTAAGAGATACTTATCCAGAAAAAAGGTTAGTGGTTATTTTTCAGCCTCACAGATACTCAAGAACTAGAGATTTATTTAATGATTTTGTTAGCTGCTTATCAAAAGTTGACGTATTAATCTTACTAAATATTTATGCAGCTAACGAGCCATCAATTAATACAATTAGCTCATCAACATTGGCTGACTCAATAAGAAGAAGAAGTTCAATTGATCCTATCGTTGTTAAAGATATTTCTGAAATAGTTGAAATACTTCCGAATGTTGTCAATAAAAATGATGTAATTCTCACGCTTGGAGCTGGAGATGTCAATAAAATACCTCATCAATTAAAAACCCATTTTTGCCAATAATTTAAAATGATAAAGTTCAATGAACCCATGTCAAAACACTGTTCATTAAGATCGGGAGGCATGACAAGTGAATTCTTTTTACCTAAAGATATCAATGAACTTTCTCTATTTCTGAAGAGTAATGTAAAGCCGATATTACTGGTTGGATTGGGGAGCAACCTGTTGGTTCGTGATAGAGGCTTTAATGGAGTTACTATTCACACAAAAAACCTAAAAGAACTCAACATCACAAATAAATATATCGAATCTGGAGCAGGCACTTCACTTGCCAAGTTATCAAGATTTGCTCAAGCTAACCTGAAATATGGTGCTGAATTCCTAAGTGCAATTCCTGGTAGTGTTGGTGGCGCGCTAGCTATGAATGCTGGTGCATTTGGCTCTGAGGTATGGCAATACGTTGTTTCTGTTCAAACCATGAGCTTGTCTGGAGAATTGCAAGAGAGATTTCCAAATGACTATGAGATTAATTACCGTTCAGTTAAACATATATTCAGTGATGAATTTTTTATCAGTGCTCGCTTTGATTTCAATTTAAATAAACCAAATGACAATGTTCGTGAGCTGCTTGATAAAAGAAATTCCTCTCAACCTATTGGCCTCCCAAGTTGTGGAAGTGTATTTAAAAACCCTAAAGATAATTATGCAGCTAAATTAATTGAGTCAAGTGGACTTAAAGGTTTTTGTATAGGAGGAGCTTGCGTTTCAGAAAAGCATGCAAACTATATTATTAATCAGAATAATGCAACAGCTTTAGATATTGAAAATTTAATTATTCACATTCAAAATACAATAAAGACTCTTCATAATGTTGAACTTGAGACTGAAATAATAATCATATGATTGCTGTTTTAATGGGTGGCTATTCAGCCGAAAGAGAAATATCATTACTGAGCGGTAATGCGGTATATAAATCCCTCCTTGATAGTAATGTCGATTGTTTCTCATTTGATCTAACTGATGATAATCTTGAGGACTTATGGAAAAGGGAGTTTGAGAAAGCATTTATTGTCCTTCATGGCAAAGGGGGAGAGGATGGGTTTATTCAGTCGAAGCTAGAAAGAAAAAATATTCCATTTACAGGTTCTGGTGTTGCAGCTTCTAGTCTTTGTATCAACAAAGCTACAACTAAAGAACTTTGGAATAAACATGACTTACCTTTATCGCCCTCGATCCTTGCAATTAAAGGCAACCCTATAGATTCAATCAACTTTCCTCTTCCTTGGGCTGTAAAACCAACAATGGAGGGCTCAAGTATTGGTATAAGTAAAGTAGAAAATACAAAAGAACTGGCTAATGCACTTGAGATTGCATGGCAATATAACAGCGAAGCATTAATCGAGCAATGGGTTGAAGGTGATGAATACACTGTGGCAATTTTAGGTAACCAATCACTACCAAGCATAAAGATAATTTCAGATCACGATATTTATGATTACCACTCAAAATATTTCAGTAATAAAACTGAATATTTGTGCCCTTCTGACCTCACAAAAGAGCAAGAGAGAAGTATTCAATCAATCGCAATGAAGGCTTTTGATTTAACTGGAGCTTCAGGCTGGGGAAGGGTTGATTTTATTGTAGATAAAGATAAGAACCCATACCTCCTAGAAATAAATACAGTCCCTGGAATGACATCACATTCACTCGTTCCTATAGCAGCTAAAGCCTCGGGCTTTGATTTTGATCAATTAGTATTAAAAATACTTTATGGCTAAAGAAAAACTTAATCAAATTAAGAAGCCTAAAAAGCCTTTAAGACAAGTTCTGTTCCAGTCACTTAAAAAGCTTATATATTTACTACTCGTATTATCAATTGCTGGCTTAATATATCTTATTAATAACTCAAAATTATTTGAACCAAGTATTGCTTGGGAGATTAAAAGTGACTTTGAAAATTTAACAAAAGAATATGATGATCTTGAAGTTCCAGACATTATTAATAAATATTTTTTAGAAACTATAACCCATCAGTATGATGATCTAGTAAAGCCCGCCCTAATTAACAAATATTTTATAGAGCTTTCTAAAATCAAAGAAAAGGTTGAGGACCACCCATGGGTTTCAAAAGCCACCGTTGAAAGAGTATTTTGGAATAAGATTAAAGTTACGGTTGAAAATCATGATATAGCTATGCGATGGGGTACAAAAGGCTTTATTTCTTCCCATGGAGTTTTATTTCAGCCCAGATTTTTAATTAGTTCAGATGCTCCTATTGGAGTAACGTCAGAAGAAAAAATTGAACAATTTTATACTGATTTTACTAACTATAAATCAATCTTAGATCCTGTGGAAATTACTCATTTTGAAAGATCAAATATTGATCAATTGACGCTAGATAGTAATATAAAGATTATTTTAGGCTACCAAAAACAAAATGAACGCCTAGAACTATTCGTTAAGGTCTATGAAAATCTAAAAAAGTATAAAAAAGTCAGAACAAGGGGAATTTTTGATATGCGTTACCCTAAGGGTTTTGCTTTGAGCTATTCGCCATTATAACGCTGTAACACAAGGCGAAACTAATTGCCATCCAATAGATTATTATGACCATAGAACCCCAAAAAGTAAACTCGTTTGCTCCAATTAGAGTAACTAATACTATTAACAAGGTAGGTACACCTAACTTGAGCAAAAAAACTCTTAGCTGAACACTTAACTGTAACTTAATTTTTTTATAGGGTACATCATTCGCTATTGATACCAAATTAAGTGATATTGGAATGAGAAGAAAATAAATAACCGGTAATAGAAATGGCGAAATAAAAATTGGGAATTGAGTAGCAATAGATAAAAGGATAAATAAAAGGAAAAAGCGACCAAAGCGAAGACTCGGCAAAACCGCTCCTAACCTGGCAATAGAATTATTTCCCGATATTACCATTCGATATATATTTATTACAAGTGCCATATATCCATAATCAAACATTAATAAATAGAGCTGATAGTAGTCAGGATATGCCCCAACCTCTCCGACACCAAATAATTGAGCTTGAAGAACAATCATTAACTCTGGCAATATAGTTATCAATGGAAGTGCCATAAGAAATGGAAAAATGCTTACTTCTAACAACTTTTGCCAATTAGAAAAAGTGAACGCTAAGGTTGCAAGAATAGTCTTTCGTATTGGTATAGTTTTCATGATAAGTTTGAGTTGACTACATTAATTGTAATGGTTAATTTGTCACCAGGTTGCAAAATATGCTCTTCGTTTAGTTCATTCCAAGATCGAATATCGTTAACTTTAACTTGATACTTTTTGGCAATCTTAGAAAGATTATCACCAACCTTCACCGTGTAGACAATTTTTCTACTTATATCAATTCCAGTATTTGCTATTTTAGCTAACTCAGTCTTATTTTTGTTCTCAATCAAAATAACCAATTCTTTACCAATCGACAAAGGAGCAGTTGGAATAATCTGGTTCCACCTTACAAGGTCATTAACTGAGGTATTATATTTTCCTGCAATTTTCCATAGACTATCTCCGGAGATAACTGTATAAATAATTTTTTCAGCATTCTTTTGGATATTTAGTCGACTTTTTTCTCTTTGATTCTCTGATAGAGAATAATAACTATCTGCTTGCTGTGCCAAAGGAACAATCAAGTAATCTCCAATCCTTATGATATCCGTACTTAGCTCATTAACACTTTTAATTTGTCCTATAGTTGTCTTGTATTTTTGGGCAATAAGACTTAGACTATCGCCCTGTTTAACTTTATGACGTGCCCAACTAATTTTTGGCCTTTGACCAGCTTTTGATAAATTTTCTTCGAAGCGATTAACGACATCCTCTGGAAGTAAAATAGTATATGGAAGCGACACTGGTGTAGCCCAACGCTTTAACCCAGGATTAAAAGTATAAATTTGATCAATCGTTAACCCTGTCCACTGAGAAATCAAAGCCAAATCAAACTGTGAATTCAGCTCTATTGCTTTCAAAAAAGGCTTATTTTCAATCACAAATAGCTTTTGATTATAGCGCTCTGGATCTTTTATAACTTTTCCTAAAGCCAGTAACTTAGGTACATATTTTTCAGTCTCTTTAGGTAAATTTATACTCCAAAAGTCCGCCTTTAAGCCAAGCTCAATATTTGCATTAATTGCCTTTTGGACTCTACCTGGACCAGAATTATAGGCAGCTATCGCCATAAGCCAATCTCCGTTAAACATTTCATTGAGATCCTTCAAATACTTAACAGCTGCCCTAGTTGAGGCCAATATGTCTCTCCTGTCCTCATGCCACCAATTCTCCTCTAAGCCGTACATCTTTCCTGTAGAGGGAATGAATTGCCATAAACCAACCGCAGTTCCATGTGAGTAGGAAAATGGGTAGTAATCAGACTCTACAATTGGCAACAAGGCAATTTCGATCGGCAATCCTTGTTTTTGAACCTCAGAGACCACAACATAAAGATATGGCTCAGCCCTTTTTGAAATTATGGATAAATATTCAGGATGCTGTTCAATCCAGTCAATATGTTCTTGTATTCTTGGATTAACATCACTTCGAATTTCTTGTCGACTTGCAATTAAACGCCATAAATCAGATTCATTTGAATTTTGATAGCTATCATTTAATTTAGGCGAAAAGCCAGTTAACTTTTGATTATTATCAACAAAACTCTGGCAACCAGACAGAACCAAAACCAACAATAAAAGAGCAGACTTCACTACTAAGACTTACTTGAACATTCAGGTGAAGTCGGAGCAGTTTGGCGTTTCTGCCATTCTTCAGGCGTATAAGTATGCATCGCCAATGCATGAATATGCTTGAGCTCCTCAACAAAAAGTTTGTTGATAAATCGGTGTCGATCTATGAGCTTCATTTCATCAAAATTTGAACTTACCACAACGATCTTAAAGTGGGATTCTGTAGCCGGTCCAGAGTGCTGACTAGACTCATTCAATACCTCACAATAAGAAGGACTTAGAGCGAGATCTAGTTGGTTTTTTAGATGATTTTCCATGTTAGTCATTATTTTCACTCGCAAATGCATATTCAAAAGCATCAGAAAAGAAATCTTCCTTACCTAGCCCATTCTCAAGACAACTCTTTGCCGCAGCTTTGACCATGACTGGTGGACCACAAGCATAAACCTCAAAATCTGTTAAATCATCAAAATTCTTAACAACAGACTCATGAACATAGCCACTCTCACCTTTCCAAGACTCTCCCGCTTCTGATAATACTGGAACAAACTTGATATTGCTATGTTTTTCACTCCACTCAAATGGAAGACTTAAATATAAATCCTCTTCACTTCTTACACCCCAGTATAGATAAACGGTTCTTTTTGAGTTAATTATAATCAGGCGCTCAATTATTGCTTTTATAGGTCCAAAACCAGTCCCTCCAGCAATAAATATAATTGGACATTTACTATCTTCTCTTAAAAAGAACCCACCCTTTGGACCTTCAATCCTTAATATCGTTTTTTCGGTTAATGAATTAAAAATAAAGCTAGTAAATTTTCCATCCTCAACCAACCTCACATGAAGTTCAAGTAAATTAGAGTTAACAGGAGCATTAGCAATGGAAAATGCCCTCGGTTCAAAATCTGAATGCTCTAAATCGATATACTGTCCTGCAAGATACTGTAATGACTGAGCTCCAGGAATTTTTAAAATAATTTGAATGACATCATGATTTAAATGATTAATCTCCTCTACTCGACAGGGCATACTTCTAAGCTCTATATTTGCAAGAGAGTCTAGTTCATCAACGGCAATGTATAAATCAGTTTTTGCCCTGCATTGGCATAGTAGCGCCATATTTGCATCAGCTTCATCTTTACTTATTGCTGAAGGTAGTTCCCCTTCATACTCAACTTCACCATTCAAAATAACGGCTTTACATTGTCCACAAAATCCATTTTGACAGCCATATGGAAAGTTTAACCCTTTAGAAAGAGCGCCATTTAAAACAGACTCTTCACCACTACTTTCAAAAGACTTTCCGCTAACCTGATTCAAAACTGTAAACATCGTTTTGGAGATAAAAATATAAAGCTGACATTATAATGTAGGTCTTAGTGAAATAAGCTTAGTATTCTTATGACAATTTCATCAACTAATTCAGTAGTATTTTTGATGGGTCCAACTGCCTCAGGGAAGACTGAGTTAGCTCTCGAAATGTACAATCAACTTGACGCAAGTTTAATCAGTGTAGATTCTGCTTTAATTTATCGCGGTATGGATATTGGGACTGCAAAACCTAGTAAAGTTACTCTTGAGAATTACCCACATGCGTTAATTGATATTTGCGAGCCAGATGAGAGTTTTTCAGTCAATCAGTTTGTTTCTCTTGCAAAACAACACATTGAATCAGCATTAAATGCTGGTAAATTACCAATTCTAGTTGGTGGAACTTCCTTTTATTTCAATGCCCTTGAGCATGGACTCTCAAAGTTACCTGAGTCCACAAAAGACTCTAGAAAATATTTTAATGATCGTTTAAAAAATCAAGGTAGTGAAAAGCTACACTCACAATTATTAAAAATTGACCCAACATCTGCTACTCGTATCCACCCTAATGACTCTCAAAGAGTCACAAGGGCATTAGAGGTTTTTCATCTTTCAGGGGTTACTCTAAGCGAACTTCAGGGAAACAAAAATGAAAATAAACTTAATCATGAAATTAAAAAAATTATCTTAATGCCAGATAGATCTGAACTACACCAAAGAATTGAGCAGCGATTTATTGAAATGATAAAAGATGGATTTCTTGATGAAGTAGAAACACTTAGAAAGAACAAAAATTTGAATCTAGATTTAGCTTCTATGAGATGCGTCGGTTATAGACAAGCATGGAACTATTTCGATGGTCTTTATAGCAAACAAGAAATGATAGAAAAAGCTATTATTGCTACAAGACAGCTCTGCAAACGCCAAAGCACGTGGCTAAGAAATGAATCAAACGCACTTATCCTTAAAGAGACAAATATTGATAAGGCGATTAATTTCCTTCAATAATTTTTTTGCAATATTAGAAAGAGAAAATAAAAAGTTATTTAATGCAACTAATTGAAGTTATTTACTATTGTTCTTTTTAGAAAATTTCTCCATAGTGTGTAACATAGTTCTCAAACTATCTATGGTAGTTTCAAATTCATCACTTGTTAAGTCGGATACTGCCATATCTTCAATCTTATGAAATTTAGGAAATATTTTTTCCATCAGATCTTCACCTGCTTTAGAGATATGAACAATAACACGTCTAGCATCAGAAGAGTGAGGCATTCTCTTGCAATAGCCATGCTTTTCTAGTGTTTTTAAAATACCAGTCAATGTACTTTTTGCAATATCAGCATTTTTTGCTAATTTAGCAGTTTCTATATCTCTCCATACCCAAATAACCCACATAACCGTAAAACCAGAAAATGATAGATTAAATTCCTTGAGTACTTGATTTTCTGAGTAGTTTTTGATGATAGATGTAAGTCTAAAAGTATTTGAGATGATTGAAACTGATCGACTATATAAACCAACAGAAATTAGATGTTGTTTAGCTCTCTCTTCTGCATCAGAGGGTTGTGGGTGGGTTTTGTTTTTAAAATTATCCATTATAAATTTCTAATTTACAGGCATGAATAAGATTAAGCTAAATTAGATCTAGATAGTGTTGTGCCACCTTTCCAAGAAACACCAACTTGGCGATAGTAGCCTTTAATTAACTCTTCAGGTACAAGTAACTGAAATTCTTCAACAGGTGAAGAGAGAAAATCAATTTCAAAAGAACCTTTAAAGGTTAGGCCAATCTCAGCATCAAAACCTGACATTGTAACAACTTCATTCAGACTATCTTTTCCGTTACATTCAATCGCAGGCATCCAGCGATTATGAACCATAGGCAAGGCATTTACAAATCCTGCATGATCTGACTCCTCCTCAATGGTGAACTGAGCTTGAATTAGACGATGATCATAAGCTGCAAGTGTGGCACCAAAGATACCGCCAGGTTGAAGCCGAGGTCCAGCTTTTCCTACAGTGGTTGGTCTTGTTAAATGTATAGAGCCAAGTTTTTTTGGATAACCTTGAAATTGACCACGAATAGCTGCATAGTCTTTATCTACCCAAATATATATACAACGTGAGTAGGTTTTTTCTTGATATTTACAGCGAACAACAATAAATACCTCTTTATATTGAGCACGTACAGGATCTAATAATTCGTTAAAGTTATCACTACAGCTTTGCCAGTCTGCCCATACTATAGCAACAGCTCCAGGGTCTTCATCAGCCAGTTCAAATCCATCTGGCAATAGTTCAGCAACTCGATTAGGGTTAGTTCTGTACTCTAAGGTTAACAAGTCCCCAGAGTAGTGCCAAGGAACATCAGGGAGTAATGACGAATCACCAGTGTGAGTTCTTGGAAACATAAAACCTTTTAAAGACATATGACTAAGAATTTAAATATAATAAATATATGATACCATTCGGGAACGAATGAAATTATATTAAATAATATTTAATATTTTAAAATGGTAGTATATAATATAATCATTCGTACCCAAACGATATAAAGGAATAAATCATGGCAACCAAAGAATATCGAAAAATACTATTAAATGGATCTTCAGTTCAGGTAACAGTAGAAGGAGATGAGCTTATTACAAAGGATGGAAGAAGTATTGGCATCGAAGAAGCTCAACATCTCCCACCTACTCAACCATCAAAGATTATATGCGTTCATTTAAACTATGAAAGCCGTGTTAAGGAATATATAACAAAGCTACCATCAGCTCCCACTTATTTTCATAAACCTATAACTGCATTAAATAGCCATAAAGGTGAAGTTATAAGACCTGAACGTTGCAAATGGCTTAATTATGAAGGTGAGATTGCAATTGTTATCGGTCGAAATTGTCGTAATATTAGTCCTGCAGAAGCTGGAGAGTATATTGCTGGTTACACAATAGCTAATGATTATGGACTGCATGATTTTAGGGATACCGATGCAGGATCAATGCTAAGAGTTAAAGGCTCAGATACACTTTGCCCTGTCGGACCAGGGCTTATTACTGGATGGGATTTTCATAACAAAGGTATACGTACAACTGTAAATGGAAAAGTAATGCAAGATGCCAATACTAACGAAATGGAATGGGATATGAATTATCTTGTTGCTGATATTGCACGCAGTATTACTCTAGAGCCTGGAGACCTTTTGCTTTCAGGTACACCAGCTAATAGTCGCCCTGTTAAACCAGGCGATATAGTTGAAGTTGAAGTTGAAGGGTTAGGACTCTTATCAAATACAATTATTCATGGCACTATACCAATCCGTGATGATGTTGGTGCCCAACCATCAAGCTCAGAGGAAGTGGTTTCTACTGCTATGGGTGGTGATTGGGAATTTCGCGGTCAAAGAGCTGCAGGTGGTCAAGGCTCAAAGCACTATAAATCTGCTCTAAAAAATAAATACAGTGAGGATTAGATAATGATTAAAACAGTCTGCCCAACTTTCAATGATGATATCGATGCAGATATTACTGATCATGATACCTATGAAAAGGGATTTCCTCATATGGCATTCAAACATATGCGTGACAAAAATCCTTGTGCCTGGATAAATGAAAGTAATGGTGGCAAAGGGTTTTGGGCAGTCACCCGCTATAATGACATTAAGGAAGTAAATGGTTTACCAAAAATCTTCAGCTCAGCTCAAGGGATTCGCCTAGAAGAGCAATCTAAAGAGGAGTTCGAAGCTCGAAAAACATTCCAAGAAACTGATCCGCCAGTACATACCCGTCAACGTATGATGTTCCATCGTGGGTTTTCACACAAACTCATTTCAACTTATGAACCATTGATTCGTGATATTTGTAACGATATCCTTGATGAAGCAGTTGATTTAGGCGAAATCGATGCCACTAAAGAGATTGCAAAAAAATTACCAATGAGAATGTTAGGTCGTGTTATCGGAACTCCAGATGAGGATGCAGAGTGGCTAGTTTCAAGAGGTGACTCAATGATTGCAAATAGTGACCCAGATTTTACGGACCATGTTGTTGATAAGGTAGATACAGATGAGTATAGATTCTTACCTTTTCGCTCTCCAGCAGGCAAGGAAATTTACGAATATGGAGAAAAACAAAAGAGGCTTCGTGAAGATCATAATATGGGTGATGTAATGTCAATGTTATTGCAACCAAATAAGCAGGGCGACAAACTATCAGACCTTGAATTTAAAAACTTTTTTGCGCTAATGATTGCTGCTGGAAATGATACAACCAGATATTCGATGGCATCTTCAATACATGCTATAGCTAATAATCCGTATATTTTTAACTGTCTAAAATCTGCACCTGACGATGCTCCAGTTTGGGCCAGCGCTACTGAAGAATTTATCAGATGGGCTTCACCAACTATACACTTTAGACGTACAGCAACAGAAGACTATAAACTTCATGGGAAGCAAATCAGAGAGGGAGACAAAGTTACTATTTGGTTTACTTCAGGAAATTATGATGAGCGCAAGTTTTCCAATCCATTTAATCTTATTTTAGAGAGAGAAAATAATAATCATATCGCTTTTGGTCAGGGTGGCCCTCATGTATGCTTGGGTATGTGGCTTGCACGATTAGAAGTTCGTGTAGCTATGCAGGAGTTACTTAAAAGGGTTTCGAAAATTGAACAAATCGCCCCCGAAAAATACTTACGCTCTAATTTTATTCGAGGGATAAAAAACTTGCCTGTTAAGTTAACATCAGCATAATATAATATTAAAAAATTAATTTAGGAGAAAAAATGAAAACTTATAAAAGAGTTCGAGTGTTATTCTCAGATCATTTAGGTTTAGCGAGAGGAAAATATCAACCTATAAAAACTGCAGCTGGTGGTGAGGCAAAATTTTGTATTAGCCTTTACGGTCTTACCTATGATAAACAGTTATTACCAGTCCCAGGTAGTGGATTACTTGATGGCTTACCTGATGTGGTTGCTAAATACAAAGAAGAGAATATTCACCCTTCTTGGGAGGCTGACACTGGTGTGGTCATCCCAGATATCTATTTTAAAGGAGAGCCTCTGGCACATTGTGGACGTAATGTATTAAAAAAGACAATAGCTCAGTTTGAAGAAATTGGCTTAACACCATATATTGGAATTGAATTAGAAGCTTATGTCTTTGAAAAAAATAGTGATGATAAATGGGTACCATACGACACACCAGGTGCTTATGTATATGGTACTGGAGCAAAGATAGACCCTGCTGGCTTAATTGATGAAGTCTGGGTACAAGCTGAAGCTTGTGGTATTGAGTTAGAATCATACAATTCAGAGTTTGATTCACCACAATTTGAATTAACCCTAAAGTATGACAAGGCACTGGAAGCTGTTGATCAGATATTTCTATTTAAAACAATGGCAAAAGAGATTTTTGAACAGAATGGCTACTTATTAAGTTTTATGCCTAAACCTTTATCAAAAAATGGTGGAAGTGGAATGCATATTAATTTTAGTTTTAATAACAAAAAAGGCAAGAATGAAATTTACGACAAGTCTACGAATGACGGGTTATCAAAGATTGCCAAAAAATCAATTTCTGGACTGATCTATCACCATGAAGGTATGTCGGCCTTAGTGGCACCAACAGTTAATTCTTATCGAAGATTGTTGCCAGCAAGTCTTTCAGGGTATTGGGCAAACTGGGGTTACGATCACCGAGGGGTAACAGTTAGAGTACCTGATGATCGGGGACCTCTTTCTAGAATTGAGTTTAGAATGCCAGACTGTGCTGCAAATCCATATACTGCAGTTGCAACTGCTCTTCAAGCTGCTAAGCTAGGTATAGAAAATAACTATGATTTACCAGATGCGGAAACTCTAGATTGCCTTGAATCTCAAAGTACCGATAGACATGTACCAGATAACTTGAGTCTTGCTTTAGAAGCTTTAAACGCTGACAAAGTTCTATGTCAAGCAGTTGGTCAAGAGTTAGTTGATAATCATACTGCTATCAAGGAACAGGAATGGCAAGATTTCGTCTCTCATACAACTGATTGGGAGTTTGACCAATACCTTAAATATATCTAGGATTATGTAATGTCAAATAGAACTTCTATCAAAGGCGTCAATGTTTCTACGGATCACTATATTTTTGGAAAGCGAGTTCCATCCAAAAAAAAATTTACCGTCATTAATCCAAATAATCCTAGTGAAGTTCTCGCTGAAGTATCAAGGGGTGATAAAGAAATAGCGAAACTTGCAGTTGCTGCTGCCAGAGAGGGATTTAATGTATGGTCAGTAATGAGTGTAGATGAACGTGCATCGATTATGCACAAACTGGCTGATCTGATCGAAAGTAATGTTGATGATATTTCTCTTATTGAATCTTTAGATATGGGTATGCGTCATGAAAGTCTAAGAAACCGAGTTATTCCAAGAGGTGCTAGAAATTTTCGTTCGTATGCAGATATAGCTAAAGAATATAAACCAAGGAAATGGCATTCAAACACTACTGAGAATGAAATTCAGCGTATGCCTAGTGGAATTAGCGTCATTATTACTCCATGGAATGCTCCATTTATGTTGTCTACATGGAAATGTGCACCTGCCCTCGCTGCAGGAAATAGTGTAATTTTAAAGCCAGCAGAATGGTCTCCATTGTCAGCATCATTGTTGGGTGATTTGATAGATGAGGCAGGTTTTCCAGCTGGGGTTTTTAATATTGTCCAGGGTATTGGTGAAGAGGTTGGAGCGGCACTAGTGTCAGACCCAAACGTAAATCGTATCTCATTTACTGGCTCCCCTGAAGCAGCACGCCATATTGGCAAATCAGCTGCTGAAAATATCATTCCATTCACTGGTGAGTTAGGTGGAAAAAGCCCATTGATCATCTTTCCTGATGCAGATTTTAAT
>ENA-ORCY01000217-ORCY01000217.1-marine-metagenome-genome-assembly--contig:-NODE-217-length-40285-cov-19.080258_pt1 | contig 40285 bp, 30 predicted proteins | sample MGYA00248634_ERZ508507 | MGnify/ENA primary metagenome ERZ508507 (study PRJEB26178, sample SAMN06266269) | marine metagenome | isolation source: Columbia River Estuary | place: USA:Columbia River... | reverse complement strand
ACAAGCAGTGGGTAAAGCCACTTACTGAAGAGGAGATTCAAGAATATAATAGAAACCTTTAACACCAAAGAGAAATGAAAATATCTGTTGAATATTGGGACTACACTTGTGGAGATGGGTGTTGTTATGATTGGGGTTATGATGTTTTTGTAGACGGAGAAAAGATTGGACAGATTAACGACACCCCTGAAGAGTTAGCAGATTTATTAAATGAATACTTTAACAGCAAAGAGAAATGAAAACACCAATGCAAGAGTTGTTGGAATGGATTAGAACAACACTACCAATGGATTTAGAGACACCAAGAATGATTGAGCAAAAGATTGAATCAATGCTTGAGAAAGAGAAAGAGAGGATGTGTGGGTTTGCTGAATATACAAGAAAGTGTGGGTTCTTATCAGACCAAAGAGGGTTGATGACTACTGAAGAACTATATGACCAAACCTTTAACACCAAAGAGAAATGAACATTAAAGAACACATCATCGAATACTACTCAGGACTTGTAGACGATGCCCCACTATTTGCAGATGGATTTGATGATGCAATTATAGGAATATGCCCCACAAGCATGAGGGTTGTTTATTCTAGAAACAAGTGTATTAGCATACTGCTGGCAGAGAATCTTGATGAGGAGGAAGCAGTTGACTTTCTTGAGTACAACACATTCAATACATGGGTTGGAGAGTACACGCCAATATGGGTGGAAGACTTTGATTGGGGGCACATAATTACATCAGAAGATGACGATTGAAGAGCTGGAAACAACGGTGATGAAGGAGTGCTCCTTCCTGTCATACTGTCTAGAAGAGTATGAGAAAGAACTTAAAACAAATCCTGTAGATCAGTCCTTAAAGGAAATGGTCATGGCTTTAAAGAAGAAGCATAAGAAGTTTGACAGGATATACAGATACATAATTGAAATTAAGAAAGAAAGATGACTACAGCAGACAAGATTGAAGAGGTTGGAAATGAAGTAATCCAACTGCTACTAGAGAAAAACAAGTCTTATGGGGATTCCGCCTTGCGCCCAGCAAGCATATTTGCGAAGGGGTCAGCAGTTGAGAACCTATCGGCTAGAATCGATGATAAGCTAATGCGCATCAAGAACTATGGGTTCAGCGGATTTGCAGAAGATAATGTCAAAGACTTGATAGGCTACTTGATATTGCTTAAAATTGCACTAGAAGAGGAGAAAGAAAATACAATACAATACCAAAAATCAGATTTCAATGAGTCAAGTAACAATCTATCAATCGATATACAAAACGGAAGAGCCACACTATCTCAACCCGTTGCAGGCATTATTGCGTATACAATCGGGGAAGAGTGAGAAGTTAGTATCCTTAATTAGAGAGGGCGATAAAAGCCTAAAGACGGATCTACCCGTTGTCCTGTGGTCGGGTATGTTTACCCATCGGAAGGATGAATCCCTACACGAACACAGCGGGCTTATTGTGCTGGACTTTGACCACCTCGATGTGGTAAAGGTCAAGCCGATATTAGCATCCGATCAATATGTATATGCTTGTTGGATTTCGCCAAGTGGGGACGGGCTGAAGGTTCTAGTCAAGATTAAGTTTCCCGAACGACACCGAGATCACTTCAGAGGGCTTGAGTCGTACTTTGAAAAGCAGTATAACCTAGATGTAGATCCAAGTGGTGTTAATGAGTCTCGTGCTTGTTTTGAAAGCTATGACCCGGAGTTGGTCAAAAATGAAGCGGCTAAAGTATTTACCGCGTTTCTTACGGAGGAAGCTACAGCAGCTCCTCAAGAAATAAAGAGAGAAGCTGAGACCGACTACAACAAGGTAGCCATCCTTGCGAATATGATTCGCAACGCAGAAGACGGAGAGAAGCATAGGGCTTTACTGCAAGCTTCAAGGCTAGCAGGTGGATACATATCTGCCGGGCGAATGTTGGAGGAGGTAGCAGTTCAGGTTTTGTGGGATGAGATATCCAAGAAAAACATTGACAGCCCCGAGCAGGCTCGATTCACAATTCGAGACGGCATTGAGTACGGAAAAGAAATACCTATCCGAGAGGTGTTTGAGGAGGAAGACAAGATCACTCGCCGACTCCAAATGCTCAACGGAGACATGTCCTTCCTGTCCTCAGATGACAGCGACTTTGAATGGATCAACTTGTTGGCGGAGGGCAAGGTGGAGCTTGGTCTGACCACGGGCAACGACAAGCTTGACGAACATTGGAGGTTCAAAAAAAACTTCACAATCATAAACGGACACTCTAATGTTGGTAAGACTACATTCTTGCTGTTCCTGCTTGTAACATCGGCACGGCTTCATAAGTGGAGATGGTTGATTTACTCAAGCGAGAATAGAACTGCTAGCATTAAAGTTCGACTCATGCAATTTTTGATGGATGAGCCCATCGATCGCATGAGCTACGACAAGCGTAAAGTTGCTTTTGAGTGGGTAAACGATCACTTTACATTTATCGACAACAAGAAAGTGTTGTCATACTTTGACCTGTTGGTGTACTGCGAGCAAATAAGAAAGCAGCAGCATGTCGATGGATTCTTTGTAGATCCATACAACTCCCTCAGAGTGGATCTAACATCACAGCAGAAGGGTGTGCACCAATACCACTACGAAGCGGCTTCTGAGTTCCTTACATATGCTAATACGAACTCTATAGCCCTTTATCTAAACACCCACGCTGTGACGGAGGCTCAACGAAGAAAAGACAACCAAGGATATAGTGCTCCCCCATATGCAGAGGATACCGAAGGTGGGGGGCTTTTCGTGAACCGCAGTGATGACTTCTTAACGATACATAGGGTGATCCAGCACGAAGATCCAGCAGTTCGCAGAACAACGCAGCTTCATGTTAGAAAAATCAGAGAAACGGAAACGGGCGGACAGCCAACTCCGCTCTATGAGCCAATTCGTTTTGAGATGAACTCCACTAGGACATTTTTTAGACCCGTAGTTGGTAAGTCTTTGTTTGACCCAATCAACTATAACGATATCAAGCAGTCTCAAATAGCAATTGATATGAGTATCGATCTAACAAGCATATTCTAATGGACTATATTGAGATCGAGCTAATAGTGCCCAAACCGCCGTCATTGAACATGATATACGCGGGCAAGCATTGGACTTACAGATACAAGAAAAAAAATGAATACAAAGAAGCCTGCAAAAAAGAACTTGCAAAACACGACAAATTCACGGCTGACCGCATTAGGATTGCTATTGTTTACAACTCTCGTTTGGACATTGATAATGGTATTCTTGTCTCCAAGTTTCTAGCGGATACGCTAAAAGAAGAGGGATATATACCTGATGACAATCCACAGCACTACGACCTGATAACAATAAAGTTTGATGGAAGTTTAGACAAGAACTGCTATGTAGCAACAATAAGATGTTGGGGCTATAAAATCCGTGAGTAATTGGTTGAACTGTAATGATTTATTTAATATATTTCCTACATGGATTCGATGGAGCTATCAAGGATGTACAATATCGCATGCGCTAGAGCGCAGAGCGTTGTCATTGATATGTACGAATCCCTTCATGACGAGAAAGGAAATCCTGTTAGAGATCCGGAGCTAGTAAAGGAGATAATTAGAAACACAGTAAAAGAAATTCGTACAGAATTTTCTCTAGCGAGTGTTGCGGTTGAAGAATAATTCCTATATTTGAGAACTGATCAACGCTTCATGTGAGATTGGTTTTTGGTTAAAACGGGAAAAGGGGGCATTAGCCCCCTTTTTTCTTTCCCGCATAGCAGCAGTTGTTGTCGCACGGCACTGGTCTAACCTCGCAGTACCTTGTCACATCTTCTTTCGATATTTGTGACTTGTCCCTCTTTCGTTTTGTCATTTACACAATGTATTTCTCGGCAAGTCTCTGAAGGACTCTGATAAAGATCAGCAGTAAAAATAGGTAAAAACCATACTTCTGAATCTTGTAGAGAAATGTGTTGTGCTCTGCGTAAACAATAGTCTCAATTGGAACTTCTATGGTGTTGACGATTGTGTCAGAGTCACAACCTCCATCGATTATGAGGGTGTCGTAACTCCGCATAATCTTCACCCGGAACTTGTCTTTTATGATCTCCACCGTATCCACCTGCGAGATGGTGACCGTATCCCTGACAGCAATCGGCTCTGTAACAACCGTGTCCGTGACAGTCATCACCGTCATCTTCATAATTGAAGGGTCTTTCTGAACTGCTTTTTTCAAGTGCCATTGTGCGCTGCAATTCGTCAACAAGGCGATCGAAGTTAACACTACCAGCCATCTCATTCGCTTACTTTTTGGTTGCAAATTTTTCCAATCCGGCAACACCAAAAGAACCAAGAGTCACAATTACAAAGCTGTTGTAAGTGAACTCATTGATCAAAAGGTCTTTACCGAAAGCACCGGTGATCACATCAGCGATCATAACCAGTACCATAACAGCGAACGACATGAAGCCGATTACGGTCTTCTCGTTGTAGCTGTTGTTGTCCTTAAAGATTTCAAAGAATTGTTTCATATGTTGATTTTTAGGGGTTTACTTGTTTTAGCAGTTTTTCGACTTCCTCTTTGACACCAATGGTGGGTCTATATCCAAGTGCCGCTTTCATTTTGCCCATTTCCTGCTCGATGTCTTCAAGGTTTTTGAAGTGCTTGACCAAGTAGTAGGCTTGAAGCTCTGCGGACGAAGAAGAATAGACATCCCAGTGATATGCATTGATTTGCGTTTCCTCTCTTCGGATTGAACTCCTCAGGAAGCTAAATGCTTTCTTGCGAAGATCATCTTCAGCGATACTTTCGGTGATCTCAACCTGAGCCTGCTTGAGGTCAATCTCTCCAGTAAGGAATCTTTCTGAAAGGTCAGAGATGAACATCTTCATGCTCTTGAACTCAGTTCCTTCGCGAAGCTCTATCTCCTTAGCCTTTAAGTCCTCAATGTAGAATTTAGCTTTGGGGTTAGTCGTCTTGTAGAATCTAGTCTTTGGGTTGAATGCCTCAACTAGTACCGACATGTCAAGCTCCTTGCTCTTTGAAACGATATCCTGACCCTTGAACTCAGGCTGCTTGATGTCGTATGTTTTGCGAGCAATGAAGTCAGCAAAATTGTAAGCAAGGCTCACAAATACGGAGTTTCCGGGAGTGGTGTAGAGCTTTTCTCCGGCAGCCTTTGCTCTCGCTGGAGATACGCCTGTAGCGTCTCCGAATGCCTTGTAGAAGTACTCAACGCGCTTGTCATCAATGCCCTCAACGCCGGGAAGTGTCTTATCGAAATCTGAGGTAACTACCGCATCACGGAACATGTCCCAGTTGCCGTTGTAGGCGATGTAAGACTGCAAGATGGGAGGAGCGAAGTCGGTAATACCAGTGATGGGCAAGAACATGGAGAATGATCCAGCAAGATCCCGCCAGTCTTCACTCGTCCAGTTGCTGAATGCACCTTCACCCTTAATTTCTTTTTCTACCATCATCTCAGCAACACGCATGAATCCGCCAATCTGTTCAGCCTTGGGAATAGCAATGAAGTCTCGTGATCCGTCCTCTTTCTTGTCTCCGTTCCAGAAGATGAAGTATTTTTTCTTGAAGTACTCGCTAAGGTTCTCCTCGTCCTCCTCGTCTCCGGTGGCAAGGCGGACGTAAGTAATGGCGGCAGAAAGAACACCCATTTCGGCAGCATATCTAAAGAACTTAACTGGGTCTCTTTGCATTGACCCAACAATACCACGAGCACCCTGAACTGCTACATTGAAGTAGGGCTTGATGTAGCGGTCGATGTCTTTAGATGCAAGACCTCCCTGAGAGAAGTCAAGAACTTCACGAGCAGAGCGAGCTGCTGCAAATTTCAATCCCTCCAGCTGCTCCGCATCAGGCTCATGACCATTCTCTGAAATGAACTCTTGAATACGCTGCTGAAGATCTCTCTTGTAGATAGCCACGCGGAATGCAATCTCCGTAGTCTCGCTCATGTAGGTAAGACCTTGAGTAGCACGACCAATCTGTTTTTTAGTCCAGCCTAAAACACTACCCTTTCTTACCGCTAGGTTTTTGTATGGGTTAGCTTCGGTAGACAAGAAATCCATAAGACCGCCATGGGAGGCAAGATCCATGTATTCATCACGAAGCAATACCTTGTCAGCAGTTGCTGAGAACAGGTCTTTAAACAAGCGGAAAGAAGATAGCGTAAAGCTGTCCCTACCATAAACATCACTGCGGAACAACGCGAACTGCCAGTTACGGAAGAAGTCCTTCAAGAAGAACAGCGGGTTACCAGCTCCTGTTGCGTTCATTCTAGTGATGGTGTTGATGCCCTTGAGTACATTTCCAACAGCACCAAATTGCTCAGAACGACCCAAGATCTCCAAGTCAAGGAACTCATCTCTGATTTGCTTTGTGACTTGAACTGCTGCCAGCTCGCCACCCTTGAAGTAGTACATGTTTACAAAGCCCTTATCGGGAGCAGTTACAATACTCTTCTCGGGCTGAAAGAAGAAGTCCTCTTCTCCGGGCTCTGCAAGGTTCATCATCTCGCCAACAGGAACTTCCTTAGTATTGGCGGGCGCTGCCCAATCAAGAGAGCCAAGCTCTGCGCCTTCGACTTGCGCTGCTAAAGAGGCTACTAGCCTGTTCTTAAAGATTTTTTCTTGAGTTTGCTTGACATGGATCTGCAACAAGTAACGGCTATCCAAGATCAAGTCATCAATAGATCCACTCTTGAGCTCCTTGATAAACTCCTTAACATTGCTTCCCTCTCTGAAAGTGTTGTCCTCGGGATTGAGTACGAAGTACAAGAACTTTCTAGGAATGTAATCATCATTGCGAAGAGCTTCGTAAGCCGCCTCACTTATGAGTCCTGCATCGTATGCCTGTTGGAACTGATCACGCATAGCGTCGAAGTAGGCATCAGCCCGCTTGTTCATATCTGCAACCATCTCAGCACCATGAGTCATAGAAAGTTTTTTGATTGCTCCCTCTGCTTTCTCTTTGGTGAAGTCACTTGGGTGCTTAGGTCTTTCTACGCCTCTATTGTCAAAATTGGTGTCAATCTGAATGACACGTCGAGCAAAGATGATTTGATCCAAGATCTTGAGCTCAGCGTTACTCAAATTTCCATAGATACCTTTCTCATACTGGTTGTATAGCAACTTAGCCCAACCAGAAGATCCAGCTACAGTCACCAGAAGGTCTTCCGTCATCTGGAATCCAGCCTCCTGTAGGGCTAGCTTTACATTGAACTGGCGATCTATCAGCTGCTTAGCTAAATTCTTTTTCAGCTTCTCGAGACGCTGCATTAGTTCAGCTCTAGTCTTAGGACTTCCCTTGATTCTCTGCTCGTATTTATCAAACAAAGCATCAAGATCCTGACCGTCTTCCAGCGCAATATCAATGTCTCTAAAGAGCCTAGAGAGGAATGTTGCGTCGTTTCCTTTCTTGGAAGCTACGGTGATAGCAGTAAACAGATTCGCGGCAAATGCTGGTGAATCTGCATCTTGCTTCTCTGACTCTCTAGCCATAATGTTAGAGAAGGCAATAGCGTCTTCAAGGGAGAAGCCCATACCTTGGAGCATCTCCACATATTCATCTACCTCCATGCCATTGTAGGCATCGATCATGTCTTGAACGATTACCTTTCTAGAGAAGAACTTATCCCAATCGGTGAAGCCCGTTTCAATAGATCCCTCCTTGAGGTATCCCTCGCGGACAAGTCTACTTACTACTTTCTTATAAGAATCGTGGTCAAAAATATTGATGACTTCGATCTTGTCCGGGTCGAGATTGTACTTAGCATTTCTAGTGTCCCATTCTTTACGAGCTGCATCGCTAGAGCTATATACTGATCTGTATGGGTATCTATGATCAAATGCATGACCCTTCTCCGAGATACTGTAATTTCCCTTGTTGTGATCAGCAGTTCTAAAGATAAAGCCAACGCTTTCTTCAGCATTTTCCGCGTAAAGATGATGATACCAGCTCTGAGCGCCATCACCCTCTTTTGCTCCATAGTTGTAGGTCTCTCTAGAAGAATAACCAAGAGCTTTTAACTGACCACGGACACCAAATGTTACTGATCTATAGACAGCCTTCGTATTTAACTTTCTAGCTTTTGCCCCCTTGAATACGAACTTGCTCTCTAGGTCTTCGTTATTGGAGACACGCTCAACAAGAACCGCTGATCCCGAAAGCTTAGCGTAAACAGATACTCTGAAGTCCGTACCAAGTACATCCTGAACGTAAGCCTGAAGCTCCTTGTTGGTGAAGCCTTTTTGATAGGAGTAGTTTTGTGCTACATAAAACTCAAGTGGATCTTCGCTAAGGCTAATGTTAGACTTGTTGGTAGCAACATCCTTTGCGCGGGTAGAGATAAGACCCTTACCCCCGACCTTGAGCGCTCTACCAAAGTTCAATACGACATCTTGACGAACGTCTCCGGGGATCACGTTCAGTACCGCGTTACTCATAGCGTAGTCTACACTCTCGCTAGGAATGTCGTAGCCGTTTTGCTCGGTGTAATCAGGAGTTAGTTTTGAAGACGGTAGCTGACCTCTCTTAACAAGAGACTCAAACTTAGCAAAGCCCTCATCGCTCTTTACGAACTTGTTGAGCTCAGTGTGTGGCTTGTCCGTAACTTTCAATCCCAAAAGACCTACTGCCTTAACAGCGTCTTCATTGGTCATGGTGTAGATTGGGAATCTTCTCCTGTCGTAGAACGGCTCGATAACTTGATAGTTGGCAATTCCGTTTTCGTACTTCAATTGGTTTGAAGCTCCAAGCCCTCCATTGATATCAGCAAATACCTTGTTCTTGTAATCGGGATCTCCCAGTCGAAGGAAGTCGATCATTTTTTGGTATGTGCCGTTGTTGGTAGTTACTTGAGTTTCGTTACCAACACCACTAGCCTCTGCCTCCTCGTCAAGTGAGTCTTTATATAGGTCGGGGTGATCTGCAAGAACCTCATCGAAGCCTCGAGACACATACCACGAACCCTCCACGCTAGGAGTGATTTTATTGGATGGTACTTTCTTTCTCTTTTTAGCGAGACCCTCAACTACATCCTTAGTGGTAAGACCAGCCTTTTCTCCGCCAAGCTCTGCATTGAACATGTTAACCACTGTAGCTTTTGCTTTAGCAGTTCTAGTGCCCATGAACATACTTCCAGAGATGCTAACCTTTACGCTTGTGGGCTGCTTATCAGAGTCTTTATACTCAAGCTTGCCCTTGAAGCGTTGATCGATTTCATACCCAGCATCCAACAAGAAGTTTTCCTTGGAAGGAATCTTAGCGTTGAACTGCTCATGAGTAACACCGCTGTTCTCTTGGAACTCCTTGCCGTAGTCAAGGTTACCGCTAGTAATGAATCCGGAGTACACATATCCCCAATCTCCATTGAGTTGTGCGATAATTTCTGCTTCGCTAGCAAAATTTGGTTGAGAGTATTTCGTATAGAACTGAGCTTGGTTCTTGTTACCCTTGGACAAAGCCTTTTTGATCAAAGAACCTTGTGGTTCGATTTCCCTTGAGGTGTCTTTGAAGTGAACATACTTCCCATCAGAACCTTTCATTCCTGTTGGGAGGTGAAGTTTGATGACCTCGTTTCTGAACTTAAACGACATCTTGTCGATAGCCTGTGAAAGCTGAGCCTTTGTAAGCTTTCCTTTCTCCAAGGTGTTTACAAAGTTCTTGTATGCAGCCTCTTGACCCTTCTTCCAAGTGCCGACCAAAGACCAATTAACCTGACCGTCAGCAGTATACAAGGATTCGATCTGGGGGAGAACACTGCTACTCCAGAAGTCCTCATTTCCAATCTTCAGAGAGGCTTTGGTGTCTTCAAGCTTTAGCATAATCTCCTGCATCAAGATGCTACGAGTTACGCTTTCTGAGTAGTTGAACCCTTTGTAGTTATTCTTTGCGCCCCAACCTCTATCCTTGTTGGTAGGTCTTACCATAGTCCACTTGTGGTGGTAGATCTGCTTGTTGGTGACACGACCCGCAGTTCTCTTCATTGACCCATCAGGCATCACGCGGATAGAGTCTCCCACCGTTGGCTCGAAGGCGGTGTCGAAGTCCGGTGACTGAATGAAGGAAACAGTCTGAGTCTTAGTGTTGAACTTAACTATTTTAAATTCAAAGTCAGCGGGTAGCAGTTTGGCTGCTTCACTGACAAAGGGCGGCATGTCTTCCATGAAGCTAGCTTCCATGTAGATATCATTACCCATGCGCTTACCATAGCCAAACTCTTTGTCTGGAGCGATTTCCTTTCCGCTTCTGTCCAACGGCTTTGTTGGAATTTTCTTTAGAGTCTTCATGACTCCCTTGCTGGTGGCATTGGTTGCGTCAAAGTCTTTAATGAACTCTGTAATTTGATCAGCGGGAACGACCTCAATGATAGCATCTGAAAAGTAGTCAGCAGCGTAGAAGTTGCCGAGCATAGCCTCAGGCTTCTGCTGCATGATAAATACTGCTACATCCTCACCATTTGGAGCAATCTCGTTAATGAAGGTCATGACCGTCTTGACGGACTTGATGTCAACGGAGGCGAAGCCAACTCCATCTCTCACGTTCTCGGGAAGGAAGGAGTAGAATAATCCACCTTGGATAAACTTCTCGTTCACCATTCCGACACCCGTGTTGTCGCTAGTTATCACAATCATCCGACCTCCAACGCGATCAAGAACATCCTTCATTTGATAGGTGTTAACGTCCGAGGAGGTGAGGAATTGAGACTTACGCTTTTTAGATACTGGGTCTACTTGTGTAGCATCAATTGCAGAGATGCCTAAGCCGTCTTCCATGATCTCTGAGATCTGATAGGCTTCGTCAAAAATATCCTGCCCCTTGGCTAGCTTTTGAGCCATCTTAGAAAGAACCTCAACGAGTTGTGTCTCGGTATCTCCCGTAGAGAGCGTAGTACCAAACTTGTCGTTAACCCCAGCCCTGATCTTGTTCCAGAGAGACTTTTGGATCTTAACATCCACCATACCCCTAGCAAGATCCTGAAGGAATTCAGCAAAGAACTCCTCCTGTATCGTATTCATATCAAAGCCAATAACACCCTCTGTGATATCAGCCTCTTCAACTCCAGCTGCTTCAATCTCAGCCTTGGTCTTGTATGTTTTTCCAGTTTTCTTATCAATGAATCCACGCTCAGCATATTGATCCAAGAAAGAACCGTATCTGTCAGATAGGAAATCATTAGCCGAAATAGTCATGCCCAATGCATTAAAAATCTCGGTAACAAAGTCAAGTCCCAATTGAGACGCAATCTCGTGCCCTACCTCGTGGATAGCAGTGCCTGCTGCTAGGTGTGGCACAAAGAGGTGCATGGAGTTATCGCCAGTCTCGGATGGAAGGAAGATTCCGGGAGACTCTAGTGCGTTTTCACCCGTAGCATCTTTAAATGCCTTTGGGGTTTTGTGTAAGTAAATCTTAGCGTCAGGGTTGATGCTCTTCAATGCACGGAACATGTTGCCTGTTTCTTGAATCGCTTGAGCAATTTCAGAGCGAGAAGTTCCAAACGCCTGTAACTCTTGATCAGAGATCTCTCCGATAAATTCACTAACTACAGCATTCAGATCCGTATCCTCCGCTACCTCAACCGTTACCTGATCAAAAGTCTTGCTTGAATTCTTGGCGGCAACCTTGTTGGCTTTTTGATTTCTAGAGCGGTCTTTGTATGGCTTTTTCTTTGCCTTGCCATCTTCGTTAAGCTGAACCGTCGCAGGAGAACCATATGACTTTTCAATATCTAGCTTCTGAGACATCAATCCCTGAATCTCAGACAAGATCTTAGCCTTGCCCTCTGATGTCTTCATGGCGGAATGAGTTTCGGCTTTCTTGCGGATCTGTTGGTTCAGTGAAAGGATTTGTTCCTGATCTGCCTCGTTCATAGAAGCGTAAAACTTCTGCTCTCTATCGACCAAGTCTTGAAGTTCTCTTTCGGATCTCTCGAGTTCTGACTTCAATGTAGCCTTTTCTTCAGAGGTGAGGCTTGGGTCGGTTATTACACTGTTGATGTTTTTAATGCGCTCAACAATGTTAATCTTGTCTTTTAGGATCGGTGTATTGATTGCAGACACACCCTTGCTGAGAACCATGGAAGTAGACACCATTCCACCACCAGTAAACCCACCGAGCATCATAGCATCTAGGATCTGATATCCATTATACTCGTCGCCCGCTAGGATTGCGGCAGCAGTTTGGTTTACCGTCTCTACAATAAGTTCTTCAATAGCCTCGTCTCCAGCCGCACGAACGATTGGGTTTGATACTAGAGTTGCTGCAATTGGACTCTTTGCTCTAAGCATGTCTAGAGTTTTAGCTCTAAACGTAGACTTACCAGCGCCCTCTGCAACCTCCTCGGCAGTCATGCCAAACGCCTTTCTCAGGTTTGTTCTAGCTAGGTCGATATCGGAAGTAAAGAATCTTTCAGTGGCGTATTCAGCAACACCATTTACCGTTCCAAGTAGCAGTTTTGTTCCAGTTCCAATATCCTCTCGGGGAATCATTTCGCTGTAAGACTGAAATCCGGCGGAAGCCCCCATTCCAGCAAGAACTTTATTGCGAGCCTTGCCTCTTGTGGCGATCATTGCTGCAAGCTGGGGAACTTGCTCCCCTGCGCCTAAGTAAAGCTTCTTGAATCCATCGCCAATGTTCAGTTCGCCGCTCTCATCTCTTACGAAGAAATCTTCAGTTATGCTCCCCTCAAGGTTATCTTCTGAAATGCCGCCAGCCTTTCTGAGACCCATGCTTTCAATTCCACGATAAAACTGATCTGTTTCAATCTGCTCCTTAAACTGCTGTTTAGCTTCTTCAGAACCAAGCCCAGCTTCATAAATCAAATCCTGAAGGGTTTCTGGAACAGAATTCATCATTCTGAACAGTGCGTTTTTAGCTCCAGCCCAGAATGGAAAATCAGTCTCATTTGCAACATAGTCCACCTCGTCAGAAATAAGACCATCAAACATCTCTTGAACGTCTTGTGCCTTATCGTTCAAGACCTGAAGAGCCCCTTCTGAAACCAGCGAAAGTTGACCATTTTTAAAGTCAACGAGACGAGCAGCCTCGTCTTTCATTACGTCTTGATATGCGGAATTGATTCGCTCAGCTTGCTGCTCTTGGGGAAGATTTCTCCAGCTATTGACCTCTTTCCACTTGGTTTCTATTTCAGAGCGACTAGGTGGATTTTTCGGATCAAAGTCCGACATCAACTGCTCATCAGAAGAAAAGACAGCATTTATACCTCCATATAGGTTTTGCACTCTCTCAGACTCGTCACGCAAAGAATCTAGGCTATAACGACGATCCACACGAGCGTCATAAGCAGCAAGAGCCTCTTGCCCCTGCTGCTCGGCAAGACCCCTATCGTTCATAGCTCCAAGACCTTGTTTGAAGCTAGTTACGCCCCACTCAACGGTAGGCGAAGGAATAGAGCTATCTTGTGACGGAGAAGGAGAAGGCGATACGCCAACCGAAGATTCGGAAGTAGTACCCTCTTTTTTTTTTAAGCCATAAATGTCGCTAGCAGCAAGGATCTGCTCCTCGTTGAATCCGTTACTGGAGAGTGCAGCTTTTAATTCATCGAGGCTATAGCCGTTTGTAACAGCCATTAACGCAAGCTTTTCTAATTCTTCCATGTGTATTCTTTGCTTGTAGACAAAGATAAGGAAATTAAGGACTTACGTTTTAGGCTGAAGCATACCAGCAGCGCCAGATGTGTTTGCCGTGGCTTCTTTTTGGATCAGTTTATTATATCCGCTCTTGCCTCCGGAGAGATTAGAAAGGTTAACAGTTACAACCTGCTCGATTCCCTCAGTTAAAGTTCCATCTTCTACAGAATATATTTCGGGATTGTAGTTGACATTTCCATAAACATCTCTAGACGGAATAAGAACAACAACCTTAGAAAGTTTTCCTTTATTGTCATATGAAACCTCAGAAACTTCACGCCCTTGACCAATGTCAAAACGCAAGCCCTTAGTGTCTAGGTTGTACGTCTTCAGACCGCTCTGCATAAATGGGGTCATAGACAAAATACCAGCCTCTGCGGATTCGCTCTGCTTTCTTTTATCTGCTTTAATAGAAGCCTGCTCGCTGAGCCAAACTCTTCTTTGCTCGGCTTTTCTATTGGCTTCCCATTGACCAACCAAGAAATTCTGATAGTTTTGAGACCAGATCTGCTGCGCCTCAGCATAACGCTCTGGATCATTAACAACTTGATCGATCAAGGCAACATCTTGACTGGATGGGTTGGTAACATTGATAGCTTTCTTATTCACCAAATAAGCAATCGCTACATCTTGAGGCGCTACCATTTGGTTTTTAATGTCATCTGCCGCATACTGAGAGGCGCGTTGCTGAGCCTCCGATCGAGTGCCAGCAGTTGCAACCTCATCTGCCCATCTAGAAGATATCTTCTCTGGATTAAAGTTAGTGCCCAGATTGACCGCGTCGACAACAATGAACCTGCTCTCTTGAAGACCTCTCTGGAGTTCACCTAGTGACATCTTATTTTCCATGCCATCCATTCCTGAAATGACAGCGTTAAGAGGGTATCCGTTGCCGTCCGTCTCTAGCGAGATGGGCACTTCATACCGATTCTCAAAGCCAGTCTCAATTTCGACTCTGTTTTCAGAAAGACCTTGAAAATTCTTTTCTCTGGCTCGAACCAAACTATTCTTTGCAATAGTGTAGTCCTCTTCCATGCTTCTAATGTAAGTCTGCAAATCCCTGCCCTGCTGCTTAGCAGTTCTGATCATATCCTGATTGTTGGTGCGATATCCTTCAATCAAGTTATCGCGAACTGCATCTGCCCACTGCTGAGCCACTGGAACTTGGTTTGCTGGAAGATTACCAAATGTATATCCATATGATTCGTAAGCACCCTCGCCCGCAGCCCGGCGCTTCTGACCTTCTGCTTGAACCGCTTTGATCGGTTCTGAAGCCAGTTGAGCTAAGCTCTTATCGCCTGTTGTTATCGCTTGAAACGGTGATGCCATTACTTCTCAAATTTTTTGATCAAGGTTTTCATATACTTATGCAACTGCTCCTTATTTCCGGAAGAGACATGCCCCTTGATCTTAGACATTTGATTTGGGTTGAAGATGTATTCTCCACCAGTCATCTCTCCGATTTTAGCTCCGTCCTTAACCATATGAATTGGATTTTTTTCATGAGAAAAAGAACCGGGAGTTTTTATGACTCCGCCCTTCTCTCCGAAGAAATCATTACCATTCAACCCAACAACCGCTCCCGCAACAGAACCAGCGCCACCAACAGCTTGACCGATTCCTTGTCCAATGGCTTGGCGCGATGCATTTATGTTCTCCCTAGCCATAGCAATGTCACCCTGAGAGCGAGATTCTTTCGCGCCGGTCATCTGGTCTTCAGCACGAGCTCTAGCAAGTGTTGCTTGCATTTGCTGCTGAGCCTGAGCTCCGACGGCTTGTTGCTCTGAAATGGCTGCACTGCGCTGCATTCCCGTAAGACTAGCAGCCAAAGCTCTCGGATCAGCTGAAGCTGCGGCAACCCCCTGTGCAAGGTTTCGCTGAAGCGACTGGCGCTGCATATCGAGCATTTTCTTAGAGTATGCTTGGTTTTCCGCTTGAGCATATGCGCTTGATGCGCTAAGTTCTGGACGCTCAGACATGAAACGCTGATAATCAGCCTTTGACTCCTTCAGGTTTTTTGATCCCTGAATAATATTGTATATGCCAAGACCGAGGTCTCCAAGTCCCCCCGCTCCTTGAGCTATATACTGAGCGTTAGTTGTAAAGTTTTCTTCTTGTGGCATACTACAAAAATACGATTTAGTTTACTAAGTCATTATGAACCCTAGATCTATCAAAAACAACACCCACGCCGTACAATTCAATCGGCAAAGTGGTGGTTTTTTCAAGCTTTAATTTAATATATCTGTCCCTGAGCTGGTCTCCCTCTAGGTCTGAATTTCTAACAACGGTTATCAATCCACCCAATCCACTAAGGACAGAGGCATCAGACATCGCAAATGTGTTCCTTGAAACAAGCGTTGTTACAGCTTCACCCGTGTTTACACCATTCTCATAAACGGGGTCGTTTGTTCCAAATGGAATCTTGTTAATTGGATTTCCAATTGTAACCTCATCATTATTGATAGCAGTCACCGTGCCTAACGCAATAACTTGCGACGTGCTGTTAGAAGATGTGTCTCTAGGGATTGGCGCGTAATACAGCTTTTCTCTTTTGCTCATGCTCGTGATCTTTGATGTCTCTTGATCAGAAGTGTAAGCGGTGAAGTCCCAAGCGGAGTCACCTTCAATGTTTATAGCTTCGTAAGCCTTTACCATCGACGGGTTTTGATTAGAGGATATCTCAATCAAAGATTTATAGTTGACTCCGTAGAACTGGTTTCTGTTGGTGTTTGCTTCGTGAGCCCACGGTGAGCCAGCCTTAAATGAGTACATCACATTATTGAGCTCAGCATAAGACTCGCCGACAAAAGAATAGAAGGAAGTCCAAATGTCTCTTCTTGCGTGATATCCCACCGTAAACTCATCAGAGAATGTAGATCCGGTAGCAGTATATTTTACTGCTGACACAATAACCTCATCGTTATCTCTATCAAATCCCATCTTGATAAAGATCTTGTTATTGCCTACGGCGAAGGACTTTAGCTCAGAGAACTTCTTATTAAAGAAAGAAGACATTCCATTTCCACTAACCTCTGCAACAGAATCAGAAGTAACTCTGTATACTTTACCTCTGTACACATCGCAGATATACACAGCGCCATCAACCAAGATAAAGCCGTCGCGCTGGGTATTGACTCCAAACACACCCTGATACTCGATAGGTCTAGCGAGCACGTTTGTTGAGATTGTTGGAATATTATCTCCAGAAGCCGTATCAAGAATGTTTGCACCAACAGGGATCTTCATAACCGAATCCTCTTGGAGCGCCATGATATAGTTCTTCATGTCAACCAATCCGTAGATACCCCCTTTGCTGACATCGAAATCATAGAAGGGGATATTAGCTGGTGTAAAGCTCGACAGTGTCAAACGAGACGATGATTGGTTGTATACGTCACTATACGTCACGGAAGCCTTTCTAGTGACCTCTTTTTCGTTTTCTATGATAGCATATGGCTTACCATAAGAAAATACATTAGAGTCAAAATAATCGCTAAGCTCACCAGCCTCGACGAGACCAATAACATACTTCTTGTTTGAAAATGTTTGAGGGTTAAACGCTACAGATGTATCGTAGTATCTAAGCTCTTTTGGTACAATGTAGGCATCCCCTTTCTCTAAGATCAGTCTTGTTTTATTGGATCTATAGGTGATCGCCGAAATGGTAAGCGCAGAGAAGTTCTCGTTAGCAAAAACAAGAGTTATACTTCCGTCATTGTACTGGATATCTGTAATCTGACGCGCAGATCCAGCGATAGTAATGCTATCTCCTAGCCCAACCGTTGGGGGGTATGGAGTGTCAAGCGTCAATGCGGTAGCAGTCTTTTCAATAACCGAGTACGTCTTGTACGTATCGTCAGTTTCAAGAGATCCAACGTGCTTTCCGTTTGCGTTGATCAACTGGTTTGCGCCAATCTCATAGTAGATTTTCTTCTCTACGGTTTTAAGCGGGGTGTACAGCTCAACCAAAACGCCGTCCTGCCAGTAGCTACTTCCGTTGGTCTCAGAGTCTGATAATAAACCACTGCTAAATCCAAGATGAGATTCGTTTTTCAAAACGAGGAAATCTCCAGAGACGCGATACTCGTTGCGCTCATGATCTCCACCGCTGCTAGAGTGGTTATGATGGATTGGGGAGTCGGAAGCAGTAAACGTCTTGAGTCCAATAACTTCAAACTCAAAACCCTGTGGATATACATACTTTCCAGCCGTGCGATCATAGTATCTTACGATTCTAAGCTTATCACCTTCGGCAGCAGAAAACTTGAACCCGCTCGCTTTAGAGGCGCTGTAGGAGTCCTCCTTTCGCTGAAGAGACGCTAGAGATGCGTAGATGTTATCATTTCCATCAGAGTCACCAACATCATTGCTTTCGGCATTAGTTGCCTTAAACGCCTCCATTACCGTGTACTGCTTGTAGTCGCTGTACTTGTTGTTTTTGGAGTATACGATAGAATATGAAGCGGCGTAAGAGGGAGCGTCGCTAGAGATGTCTACTATGATTTTAGCTGCACCGTTTCTTCCGTCACGATCCTCAGCTCCCCAGCCAGAAACACTCACCGAGCCAATCTCCCTAACGCCAGTAGCTCGACCTCTATTGTCATAATATACAATACCAAAGCCATGGTCAGCATTTGACTTAAAGGTGGAAACGCTAGCTTGCGCCAAGGGCTCATACACAAAAGAATCCCCGATTGTTCCGTACAAAACGCCCGGAGTCTCATTGGCTGTAAATGAGTCGGTTATGTTTTCAGCCGTACTAAGTGTGATACCTTGTACATACGAAGCTCTAAGGTCGTAAGATTGCAACTTCACTTGGAAGTCAAGCTCGTCATCCCCTGAGTCATATGAGACATTCTCAATGCCAAACACCATACTTCCACCGAAGGCTGCGTTGAGGGCAGTAGATCCGGGATCGCCAACTGTGCTGGTAAGCTCCACCAATGAGCTGACCGTTGAGTACTGAGCGGCATTAACCGTCACATTAGCAGCAGCTTCCAGCGCCGACTTAATGGCGTTGATATAGTCTGTCTTAGTGTAAGAAGCCGAAGTAAGGTTGATGTCAAACTCAAACACAGGAGGCGCTGGTGCTACCTCTATTAGGGTAGCAGTATAGTCGTAAGATGATCCGCCTATACTGTATGCAGTAAAGCTGTCCGAAACGCCTCCGGGGTTGCCAACACTCCATCTGGTGTAATCGACTTGAATCTTTACAGAAAGCTTTTTATTTCCGGGAATTTGGCTTTGCAAACTGCTAGTGTCCACATGAAACTGGATAGCAGTGGACTTGGTAATGTCAAAGTCGCGAACAGTTCCAGTATGTAGATAGAAAGGTTCAATAGATGTTGTTGGCGTTGAGACATCAAACCCCTCTGTGTAGTTTCCAAAAAACAATCTGTTGTTACTGATCGTCATAGCTTGAGCCTTCTTGGGCACAATGTCATGAGTCTTGTCTGATTCGTTTTCTGCAAGCAGTGGATAAAGCCCATCGTTGTAAAAATCGTAAGTCAGATCAGATCCCGGAGTCACAACGCTTACCTCTTTTACAATAGCAAATGTGTCAACATTATTAGTGCGAACCAACACTCGAACCTTCTCCACTGCCGCAGTGGATGTCTTCATTGTCAATCGAAGATAGTTCTCGGTGTTTGACTCGCGAGGCAATGTTCTCGCTCTATTAGCCATCCAGTTAGAAAAGCTCGGGCTGCTGATGGGAGAAAGGGCTGAAGTCTCTCCATCTCTGTAAATGTACTGATATGCAAACTGGAACATTTTCCCGTATACATAGTTTGACTTCACAGATGAGTTCGTCTTGTATTCAAAGGTAACTGGCTGAAGAGGGGGTTGTTTGGCTACTGCTACCTCAATCAATCTATCGGAATTTGTAATTCCCGCAGGGTAGGTAATATTGGTATCCAAACACTTGGTTGCATTTACCTTCTTTGGCTCATTTACACCGTCGTTGATATATAGAAGTATCTCTCCATTACCGTCTTCGATGGCGTTAGCATGAACGATAGACGTTTTATCAAACTCAAGATAAGATCCAGCTGTAACAAGCTTAGCGCCAGACTCGTTAATTCGATAGATAGTGTGTGTGGCATTGCTGTTCCACACAAAATAGTACACTTCGTTCTTTTGGTTAAACGAACAAGATCCTACAACACGATTAGTCCCAGACGGAAGCGAGTCCGCTGCGTCTAGAAGTAAAGCAGAGTTGCCCTTGATGTTTTTTAAAACACCACGATTTCCATCTTCGTCTTCAGAAATGCGAACATTTAGAGCGTCGCTCATCTCGACAGATCTTAGCAGAAGACTGTCCTCGTCCTTGTTAAGTTGGCGTGGAGTGATCTTATCTATAGCCATACGTTAGTGCTTTGGAGACAGCTTAAAGTTCTTTCTAATGGTCTTGAGGGCTTCCTCCTTGCTAAATGATTTCAGCCTAGCGTTAGCTAGTCTTCTCTCGTTATAGTATTCTTGACGAGCTCTCATCTTTTCGTTGTACGGAACGCTGCTCTTGCGCTCAACCAATCTATAATAGATGTACGAACGCAATGCATTCTCTGCATAAATATGGATAGCTGGATTTGCTGAGCGAGCCTGATCCGCGATATACTCGATAACAACATGAGTGTAGCTGTCTGAGGACGCAATCTCGATTCTGTTCTGCTCATAGTTCATTCTGAACTCTCCAGAATAATGCCCGCCACCCAAACCATAAAGAGACCCATAGGTGTTTTCAGTTAGGTAGTTTTGGAATACATAAGACTCATAACCTCTGAATGCAGATAAAAAGGTCGGAGCTTCTTTATCATTAACACGATCATAAACGCCGTCGCTGTTTGAGTCGATGGGGTTTCCGTTTGCGTCGGCTTTGTACTTCTGAGACATGTTGATGTTTTTGTTCTCTCCGAACACATACACCAAGCCATCAGACCCAACAATACCAACCTTAACAATGTCAACGAAATCATCTGGAAGATCAATCGTCCCCAAGCTGCTATTGACAGGAAGCTTTAAGCTCTTCACAACTTGAAGAACGTCAAAGCCCATCTCCCGTAATCCGCGCAACGCATAGTTGTTTACCAGAGTGTTGCTTACGTCATTTGCGTAGTCATCATCTGTAACACTAAGGATGAAGTCATTTACCACATCCGATATGGGAACTAGGTTTCTAGCCATTATTCATTCATTTTTCTTTGCTGCTGCTCTGTGTTCGCGTAGTTGAACACATCAGCATCACGCAGGTTAACGCCAATCAGTTTAGCCATCTCAACAACAAGCTCTGCTTCGTAATGGTCAGGCAATTCAAAGTCAACACTGCTAGCTGAACTATAAGCCTCAACACCGCCCTGAACCGTGTATCCAAACTTTGGGGTGGCAGCAGTTCTTGCTCCCGTAGACGGGACAATGCCTTCTGGATATTTGTAGTAACGAAGCTTCACCTTCTTAATAGAGGTTGGGAAGACTTCGATGTTCTCGCCCAATACGGCGACGGGCTGTGATTCCGTAGGAACGGAAAGGCTGCTATTTAATATGTAATACAACTTCTCTTCGTCGTATACAATATCGATGTTTGTACTTGAGCTCTGACCCAAGACGAAAGCTCCATTGGTGCGAAGACCGATTATTCTAGCTAAATCGTCAGGTTTTGAGAATGCGCCATTAGCTTGAGACAATAATGCCTCCTTGCTAAAAAACGACAGATCTTCTTTGATCTGCTTCTTGCTGCCGAGATGTCGTACTCCCTCTACGTTTCTAAGTCGGGCAACCTTGTCTTTTGTGGAATCGACAAAGAGCCGATTAAAAATGTTTAGTTGTGCGACTTGTGCAAAGCGGTTGAAGGTAGTCGGGGTAATGAAACCTCGCTGGTCTTTATTCGCCAAATCTTTGAGCGTAAAGTATACCGTTTCTACACTTGCCATTATACTGGTTTATTTTCTACAAATATACCAAAAAAAGAAGGGGCTGCATTTTGCAACCCCTCTGATAACTAGTGACTTATATGTTACATCATCTTCTCGAGGCGTGCAACAAGTTCGTCGTAAACACTTGATCCTCGCTCGGTCATTACGAAGCGGGTCATCACTGACACCGGATCTTGACCGACTGGTGCAGCGACAATCAACCGACCGCTGTCAAACCAATACATACCGTCCTCTTTTTCTTTAAGGATGCTGTACTCCTTAGCCTGCTTGACCACAGACATTGTGCGGACAAACGGATCATTCATGAGCTCAACAAAACGAGCTGGGTTCGCCTTTGCTTCCATTAGGAGTTCGCGACGGATTTCGTTGTTGCGCTGGTTTACATCAATGTTCAGGTACAGACAAAGCGGTAGCAGTTCGTCAATTGACTTATCTCGAACGATGCTAATAGCGTCGAGCATAATAAACTCACGATTGAGCTCTTCTGCTGCGTTTACGTCTTTATTTACAAGAGTAAAAATAGCTCCACCGTTTACTTTATTGTCCGGGTGGATTGCTAGATAGTCCTGAAGGTTTGCTTGATGGGGAGGGACAAGTAGTAATCCTTCCTTGAATACAATCTGTGTTCGGATTGCATTAGAAGACTGCTCATCGGCGAAGATGGATGGCTCGTTTTCACAGTATCGGATCTCACGAACCTTATCGGTTTCTGAATCGTAAACGGTGATGTTTGACTGACGAAGCTTAAACCAAATGCCAGAAGACTTAACAACAGAGTAAGCCTGTTGCTGTCGACCTTGCTTTTCTTCAGTATTTCTTTTGGGAATGTAAGAGCTTTTTGCTGGGGCGCTCTTGGGGGCAGCGACCGCTACCTCGACCTCTTCAACAGCAGTTGCTGCAATGGTTCTTTTTGCCATGATGTTTAGTATTGAATGAAATTAAAAAAAAGAGGGAGGGGAACAAGTCCCCTCTCCTCAGTTTTGCTTTATGCTTACTTGATAAGCATGTGGCGGTTAGCTGCACGAGTAACCAAAGCCAACTCAGAACGGTAGTTGAACTGAGCGATGTCCTTGGTGTCGTTCGTAGCACCCATGAATGAACCAGTCATCCAGTGCTCCATTTCACGGCTGTAGCCGTTAGTAGACTTGTAGTTGATTTCCAAAGAAGGATTGCGGTCTCCAGACTGAGGATCTACCACAGTGCTCATAGGAATAGCAACACCTTTGAAATCAGAACCACCCAACAAGGTAGGATCGTTCAACAACTTCCAGTCATGCTTGTGGAAGGTATACCCACCACGAGTGAATGATTTGAAGCCAAGCTTGATAGCCATGTCAGCAGAGTTGTTGAAAGCGCCGAATTGACCGCTAACACCATTGCTAGACAAAGTACCGATACCGGTAGCAAGCATGTCGTCGATAGCCAAGTCTTGGTCGCGGTTTACGTACAAAGCGTACTCAGCGCCAGCGCCTTGCTTGTCGAATTCCTTAACGATAATGTCAAGCTCAGCTACGGTGTTAACCAAGCCGCTGTGAACCATACCGCGATCTTCGACAGCAGCGAAGTAACCCTCAGAACCACCGCCGTAAGTAGCAGCAGCAACATTGGTAGTGTTACCTACTTTCTGACCCAACAACAACATCATCTCACGCTTGTCGATAAAGCGCTGACGAGTGTCTTGCTCACCCTTAACGTACCAGCGGTAGTCGCCGTTACCCAAGTTGATCCATCCGATGTTCGTAGCTTGAGAACCAGTGACCTTGAAGATCTCCTTCACAATCATGTAAGGGTTGGTACGCTTAACTACGTTGCTCTCCATGTACTCAGAAGGCTGGTCAGTACCTTGTCCGTACAAGTTACCAACGATAGCAATAGATTGAGAATCAGCAGCCAAGTCAGAACCAGCACCATCGGTGAAGGCAGCGTCAGCCAAGTTAGCTACGGTGAAAGAAGTCGTGCCGTTAACAGCAGTAACTACACCACGCTCGTCGCCGTTCAACAACACAACGTCGTTTACGCGAACAACAGGAGCGTTACCAGCTCCGAAAGTCAACGTAACAGACTTAGCGCCAGTTACAGCAGAAGCAAGGGTGTAGGCTTGACGTGCATGCAAGCGAGCCTCTTCCCAGTAAGTGATTTCGTCAGCAGTACCAGATGCCTTAACAGCACCTACCATTTGCAAGAAACCAGTGATGCCTTGGTTACCGTAGGTCTTTACAAGAGCGTCACGGTTGTCAGGCTTGTTTACTCCGCTGATGTAATCAGACAAAGAAGTGTATTTAGCAGGATCAAGATTCTTGATCGAGCTGGGACTAAAGTCCGAAGGGGATGTAAAAGTTGCCATTTTATATATTTTTTTGACTCGTTAACAAAAATGCTATCAAATTTTGATTCGCATTATACTATCATTTCCGCCCAAGTCTCTAAGTAATCTTTCAGTTTGAGCATCCATCTCTCCTCCTTTTTGGGGCGTTGAGGTGGGCGCTTCCGCCTGAACATTTGACGCTGTGTCTACAATTCGCTTCAGACCCTCTCCGAGACCTTGCTTATAAACACTGCTGACAATTTCGTCGATGTTGTCTATAAGAGTTCGGTGGGCATTTAGCTTGTCATAGTCCCACGATCCGTCATTGCCGACGTACTGATCGAAAAACTCTTCAAGTCGTGAGTTTTTATTGATGAGTTGTTGTTTGTAGTTGTCATTAACACCATACTTCCAAGACGCGCCATTCGGGAGATCAAACTCCAGATTGTCGAAAGCCTCGGTTTCTCGTTCCATGGAACTAAACCACGCATCATCAAAAGGACTTCCTATCTCCTCTTGGGCAGAGCTTCTCTCCGCAGGGAGGATGAAGCTATCACGTAAAGAAGATATATCCTTTCGAGCCCTAGTTGCATCAATCTTTAACTGAAGCTGTGCGTCTGCAATTTCCTCCTGATCGAAACGATCCGGATCAAGCTTATACTTGTTGTTTAGCAGTCGTTGAACTTCAGTTCCGGTCAAGTCAGGATACTCTGTCTGAAGAGATAGGCGTACAGCAGATAAGTCATCCATTTCGGATGGGTTGAGTTGCTGGTATCTAAACCAATCTTCTGGAGAGCGACCCGTCTTCTCGACAAAGTCGAGGATGGGCTTGATCCTTTCGTCAACCTCAAGTTGAGGCTCTTGGGGCTCTGATCTAAGAACATTCTCTATAGTCTCAAGATTCATACCGTCTACGCCGAGCTTTTCGCTCATGTAGTTAACGATATAAGAATCAAGTTCCTCTAGGGAAAGTTGATATTCGTTATTCAAAGAACTTTCGTCGTCCTCGGCTACCGCTTCGGTGACTTCAGGTTCGGCAGCAGTTTCCTGCGCCATGTTCTCTACAGGTTCTTGTACGTTTTCTTGTACTTCCTCCTGTACGTTTTCTTGTACTTCTTCAGCCTGTGCTGGCTCTTGTACGGGCTCGCTACCAAAGTTGCTTGGGTCATCAGAAATCTGAATACCAAGTTCCCTTGCTGCTGCCTCCAAGTTGCTTGAGCTTTCGGTCATAATAGATTGAATTATAGTTCTTTACAAATTTATGGTAAAAAATGTTACACAATTTCTTGGTTATCAACATTGGAATGTGTACTTTGGCGCAAATCAAAAATCAATTCATTATGAAAAAGATCCTGTTATTAGCAGCGATTGTCTTGGGGAGTCAAGCCTTCGCACAGTCAGCTCCACTAAACGGAGTAGAATTTGTTGAAGTTAAGCAGAACGTCAAAGATTTCACGATCACAGACGATGAGCAGGCTTACACACTGCACCGTGCTCTGTTAAAGGAATGCGACAGCTACACAGTTATTGATAACGACATACTTGGTTCAGATGCCATTCACGGGGTATTCTTCTACTTCAAAGACGAGAAGGTTCTGTACATCCTGTGCAGAGGAGGAGTAGTCAAGGGATCATTGATCCAGAAATAAAGAAGGGGGCATTAGCCCCCTTTTTTGTTATCGTCCCATGCGCTCTTTTGCGTATGCTTCGTCTTCTGGAGACAGGCGTTTCTTAGTGTCTTTTCTAATTACACCTTGCTCTTGGTAGCCTTCCTTGTAGAGTTGTTCGCGAACTCTGTCATTTGCATCACTACGCTCGCGAGCGGTAGGGTTGTAGCCCGGAGCTTTGCCTTTTTGAAGCTTAGCTAACTCAGCAGCAAGCAACTCTTGGCGCTTAGCCGTGTACTCCGCACCTGTTTTACCACGACCAACAACACTAGCTTCTTCAACGCCAGCGCCCTTCTTTCCTGTAACAACAACTTGATCAAGTCCATCGTCTTTGATCTTTTTCTTCTTGGGGTCGGGATCTACTTCGCCACCACCGACATACTTACCCATAACAATGGTCTTACCACCTTTGGAATATTTTTTATTTGCTTTCATCGAGTTGCACTTTGATATTGTTCCTCAAAGGTACTAATTTCTTTGAGTAGTATTTTTTGTATGTAATCGCGGGTTTCGACCGGAAGACTATCCATCCAGTCCAAAGAATTGTATATATCTACCCCCGCCTCTTTCTGTGCGTTGAGGTGATTGGCAACATTGCCCCTACCCCAGTTGTAAGCAGCTAAGGTCTTCGCAAGGCGTACCTTATTTGACTGATTAGGCTTATTGATAAAGGAAGAGTTATAAAGGTCTTCCATGTACCATTCCTGAACCCTGCGGTTTACTTTTGGATCAAAGATGTCATCCGTTGGCTTGATCACTCCAGCCTTAATAGCATCCGACTGCACGGCAGGCATGATCTGACCCAGCCCTTTCGCCCCTGCGGGAGAAACCGCACGGGGATTAAAAGTAGACTCTTTAAACTGCTGACGCTTCAAAAGATCCTGAGACCACGATCCATTCAATGTGTTGAGCGTGTCTTTTGCGCTAGCAGTATTTGGTCTCTTGGGGGGGTCTGTGTCTATAACACCACCCCCCTCAAAAGATCTAAACTTCTTAACCTTCTCTGCGACCTTCTTAGGCTGAGAAACAAACTGCTTCCCAGACTTGTTGCCTTCCGATTTTGCTTTGTTTGTGGCCGCTCGTTCCGCTGGGCTTAAAGCTTTCCATGCTGCATCCGGTAGATAACGCTTTTTACCTTCTGACTTACTTCCGTCAGAGGTTCTCCATTTTTGTTTCGTCCATTTGGATAAGCTGTTCTCGGAGCTCTTTTCACCCTTATAACCTCCCCCTGCGCTTTTGTATTTCTGGACAGCTAGTTGGGCTTTTCGTGCTGACCACTGACCAGCATTGCCACCCTTGCTTCCGGACTTAACCGAAGCAACAATTCTCTTCCAGAGAGCGGGGTTAGATTTTTTAGCGGTACTCATAATTTAGCTTCCACATGCTTCGCAGTCTTCGGGGGAATCAATGTTACAGGTTGGTTGGTTTTGTGTCTCAAGTTCGGCAATGAAGCCAGCGAAGCTGTCGTCCATAATGGGTTAAAATATAAAGGGTTAACAAAAAAAAGGATAGCGAAGATAACAAATTTATCGACCCTGTCCGCGATACTTCTTAGCGTAGTTTTTGCTCGCCTTGTTCGAGCTCTTCTTCTTGCTGTGCTTGCCCCTCTTCTTGCTGTGAGACACGTGCACATTAGCTATTTTCATTGCCATGTTATAGTGATTTTAGCATTTCAATCATCTCGGGCTGAGGGAAGATATCGATCTTATCGCGACGCACAGAATTGTGTGTGTAAACACCGGGTTCTCCTTTGAGCGCCTTCTCGCTAACTCCCCACATAGCCTCCTCATCGTACTCCAATGGAATGTCGTAATGTTCTCTCCAATAGAGTAGCAGTTGTCTTACACTTTCAATCTGAGCATCTGAGTACCTATGGAAGTGTTTGTGTCCTTTGTATGGTTTGTCAAGAGTGCAAACCTGATCCGCAGGCACTTCTCTATTGACGTAGTTGTAGAACTTACCATCACGCTCCTCAAGCTGACCCCAAGCGCAGATCTCCACGCCAATAGAGTACTTGTCTAAGCGGACGTAGGGCAGGTCATAAGCCTTGAATACCTCTTGCTTAACGCCGAGATGGTATGCCCAATACTTACTGCTAAAGCCTTGAGAGATCACTCCATCGCCTTCTTTAGCTCCCGTGTTTGAAATGCATACGCATGTAGCAATACGACCTCTGGAATCGTTGTTCCATTGGCGGAATGTGCTTACCCCACTGGCATTACCAGCAGTGTGGTGCAGATATATTTGCTTTTTAGGAGCTGCCTCTTTAACGTACTCATTGTCAGAGAAGTCAACGTGGATTATGTCTTTTAAGAAATCCATTAATATCTCTGTACTACTTCGTTAATCTCTGTATAGTGAACATGTAGTTTCATATCAATCCCAGCCTCCCAGCGATAGCGCTCTTGCCCATCGTTGAAGTAGATGATGGTAGGGAGTGATTTAATATTGTACTTCTGCATTAAATCTGGCTTTGCCTCAATGTCCATTCGGTACACTTTAGCGCCGGATATTCTACCGAGATCCTTGTATCCGTTCTTGGTGTTGAACCCAGCGTTGAATTCTATGACTGACTTCCCTTCGGGTTGTTTATCCGCATTGAAGGATAGCAACAGAAATGAGGCAATCAAAAGGGCTCTCATCTGATTTCGTAAAGACGGGTTTCGATCTTGTTGAGTTGAGTCTTGATGTCCTCAATGTTCTTGGCGTTATTCATGATAGTCTCACGCACCAAGTTGTCTTTGAGTTCAAACTCCACACGGGATACCGCAGGTTCTGGTAACTGTTTAGCAATATCGATTTCAGCCTGTAGGTTGTAATACATCCCAATAGCAATCGAAAGACCAACCCCCATAGTAATTAAAGTCTTGATGCTCATTCCAAGCATTGTGTCCTCTCCTACTTCGGTAAACTTACCGTCTCCTTCGTACTTCTTCATTTTTACTCTTTCTTTTTACGCAGCTCGTACCATCTGTTTAGCGTGTAACCGATTGACACTACTAACAATAATATCTTGAGGGTCGTTTCTATTGTCGACATACTTATACCTAGTGTGGCGGTATTCAATAGGAATACTTTAGCGTCTTGTTCGCTCATTACCATTTTACTTTATCAGCCCAGTAAGCTGCCGACATTCTACCCTTCGCTATATTCTTTGAGTGACGCGCCTTAAATGAGGCTCTTTTGCTCCTCATTCTGTCGGACTCTCCTGCTTTGGGTTTGCCAGCAGTTTCTGCTCCTTGTTCTCCGAATCTAATCGTCTTAACCTTGTCTCCGACTTTGGCTACTACTATGTGAGACTTCTTAGGATGACCGGGTGTTCTCTTGGGCTTGTTGTACCCAGAGACTCCTGCATTAACTAATCGATAATCCTTGTTCGTCTTCATGAGACAAAGATAAAAAAAAGAGGGCTACATTTCTGTAACCCTCTCACCCTTAACGAATTACGCTTAGTGCTTATTCTTCTACAGTTTCAGCCTCTTGAACCTCTTCGGTATACTCGCCGCTGTCGAGGTTAATAGAGATAGATCCGTAAGCTGTCTCCAACTTCTGCTGTTCCGCTTTGAGGGCTTCTTCAGCCTGCTGGATTTGAGATACCAAAAACGTCTTCTGGTATTCGAGATCTCCCAACTGTCCCTTTGCGCGAGACACGTTAGAAACTGCTTGGCGAACTGTGTCCAGTTCTTCCTGTGTGATTTTCTTAGCTTCTGCCATGATATTGTTATTTATTGAATTCAACGTATCAAATATAATACAAATGCCTGCAAACCTGACAAAAAATGCTTACGCGTCTACTGCGTCTGCAAAAATGTCAAGGGTCTTCAGGTAGGCGTAGGCTTGAGCGAGCACGTTGTCAGTAGCATCCCAATCGGGAGTGAAGGAATACTCTGCACGAGCTGCTGCTTCGCTGTGGTTATCACGAGCGTCTTGGTCTACATAGGTAAGCAGTGTAAAGAACACCTGACGGTCTGTAGCCCATACTTCCTCCGTAATGGGAGGGACAGGATCGCCGTTCTCGTCAGGAGCTTGCTGCACCATATTGTAGGTGATGTACTCGCTAACGTGGTAGCGGAGTTCTGATACACGGTGATAAGCATTAGCGAAGGTTGCGCCGTACTTTTCAAAAGACTTAGTTAGAGCCATTTTTTAGTTGTTTTAGAGTTACAAATTTAACGATTATTTTCTAATGCTTCTACACGAGCAGTAAGTGCATCAATGATGGTCTGTTGCTCTTTAATAGCTTCAGACAATACTGCTATCAAACTTTGATATCCAATAGCGTAGTAACCTTCGGAGTCAGCAGAAACAACCTCTGGGATGACCTGCTTAACTTCTTGGGCGATAAAACCAAGGGATGTCCTCTCTTGGTTCTTGTAGTTGTAGCTAACACCACGAAGCGCTTTTACTTTATCTAGAGAGCCAGTTAAGTTCTGTACGTTGCTCTTGTTACGAGCGTCAGAACCCATTTGGATTTCGTAGTCACTAAATGCATCTCCGCCATCGTACTTAATGAGCCAGCGGTCTGTGTCAGTTAGGAACAAACCACGTCGAGACTCAACAGCCATCAATGAGATCCAGTTACCTACTGAGTATCCAGACCAGCCATTACGACCAGTTCCGTAGGTGGCTATGTTACCATATGTAACGCCTTCACCATTTGGTGAACGCAATCCATAGCCATACGTTTGGAAGTAGATACCATTGCCACCGTGGATTCTTGTCCAAGCGTGGACATTCATATCGCTAGCACTAAACGTAACTGAAGAGCTACCGGCTTTGTCTGCTTTAGCGCTTGGCGTAAAGTTCTCTTCCGTCCAGTATTGATAAACACCATTAAATTCTCCACCCTCAAGTCTGGAGTATCTTGGGACATCCCAGAATGGCATTATATGAACCGTGTTGTAGTAAGTAGACCCGTTGCCGTGGTTTCCAATAAAGTGGTTAGCCCAACCCGTGTATCCGGCAAACGAACCACTCGTCTGTTGGAATGAGAACGAATTACTTCCATATCCACGAATAGACACCTCCGCCGCACTTCCTGTAATAGAAGAGTGGTCGTGTGAGGGAAGAGAAGTAAGGTATGTGCCCGTTGCCTGTTTTCCAGCTAGCAGTGTGTCTACTTCTGACTCGGTATAGTAACGATCATCGTGCGTGTGAGCAGGCAAAGACTGCAAGAACGAAGATGCGTGAAGACCATCAAGCGTATCGGCATCAAGACCAATAGTAGTACACAATTGTGCAGGGTGAATCAATCCAGTCCCTTCAGTTCCAACAAGTCTATTAGAGGTGAAAGACATACCCGTAAGATGTATCCTTCCTGCTCTATTTTGGATTCTGACAGCAGAGAACGTACTTAATCCTGTTCCAATAAGAGTAACAGCGCTACCATCATGCTGGTTCGGGTTTCCGCCGCCTGATCCTTCGCCAGAATTTTCAATGTTCTGCTTAGTGTTTATTCTACGCAAGAACACCGCACCTCCATCTGCTTGAATACCGTAGATATCTGCATATCCACCACTGCTCCACGTGAGCTGTGAAATGTATGCAGTATCCATACCTGAAGGAACATTAAACTGTAAGTAAGCAGACCCATCAGCGTATCTTGCAGGGCTAGCTCCAATACGAGGAGTTCCCCAGTCGCCACCACCGCCAGTATTCCAAGTCCCGCTACTAGCGTTTGGAGATCTCAAGTCTACAACCTGTTCGTCTACTTGTTTTTGATATGTGCCGTCGTGGTTGTGTGAAGATGCAGCATAAGATCCGGAAGCTTGTTTGTTATCCAGAGCGGTTTGTAACCCCGTTACATCTGAAATAGCATGCGTATGAGATGATGCAGCATAAGACCCAGAATCTTGCTTTCCATCGAGCAACGTATCAACTTCGGACTCAGTGTAGTAACGATCATCGTGCGTGTGAGCAGGAAGAGCAGTAAGATACCCAGCAGAAGCGTGGTTACCCCAGCCATAAGCAGTATTCCAGTTTGCTGATGTTCCGTGTGATGTTGTGGTAATAGTACCATCTGTCCAAATACCAGCACCAAGTGCAGTATAAGTACGACCATTCATCATCAACAGCAGTTGGTGGTTTAGACCCGTTTTTGCTTGAGCATTATTTCCAGCACCAGAATAGTCTGGATTATAAGTCCACGCAAGACCGTACAGCGTTCCGGGCGTTCTTCCGTCTCCGGGAAGTTTATAAGCATCTCCCATTGCCCAGATACCTTGATATCTTGTGGGAGAGTAAGCACCTACAATACCATACCCGTAGTTGTCGTCAATGTAGAAGTTTCCATTAGAACCTGTGGCGTTATTTGATGTAATATATCCAGAGTTGTTTGTAAACTGTGATATATTCATAGAGGTTAGTGAACCTGCTGAACCTGCATAGTTTACTGATTGTGATCCAATATTACCTGAGTGTATGATTGTACGCCATGGATTCCATGCTTGAGCACTGTCGTTATTATAAGTTCTAAAGGATAGATTGTCACTATTTTGATACGATGCATTTAATTGCAAAGAATATCCTCCTGCTCCAAACCTAAGTAGCTCCCCTGTGTGCGGAGCATTATTGGAATAGGTAAAATCAGAACTCATTACTCTTTGAGTGGTAGCATCTTGACCGGGGGAAGAATTCCATCCGTCATCACGTAAGTATGCTGAAGAGTCTAGTCCATCAAGTAACTCGGAGTTGGCAGCCTTTCCTGTTGTGCTTAGCTTTGCTGCTAGCAAAGTATCAACTTCGGACTCAGTGTAGTAACGATCGTCGTGAGTATGAGATGCTGCCGCTTTACTGTCTGGGTCGAAGTTTCCACTATCCCATATAACCCTCCAATCTGTCCAAGAATCTGATGGATTAGCATTATTATCGGCATTTCTTACTCTTAGGTAATTTCCTCCGTTTGCACTTCCGTGACCGCAGTAAATCTGAAAGTCGCCACCGGCATCATTTCCGCCGCGTGCTCCAACATGAAGTACAGCGCCGTAGTCAGGGAATCCATCTGCTCCTCTTACAAAAGATGTTTGAATACCAGTAGTGTAGTCTCCCGCCCTAGTGTCTGCATTCCAGACATAATTGCCTTGAGTTAGTATGTAGTTGTGTGTATGAGAAGATGGGGTAAATGAAGATGGAACACTAGTAATGTTCCCCCACGCTACAGCACCAGCGCTAGAGGCATAGTTTACTGACTGTGAACTAATATTTCCAGAATGCATAAGAGTGACCCAAGCCTTATTTGAGCCACTTTGCATTCTCCTAATTCTGAAGTCATCAGACCAGAAAGAACCAGCAAGTTGGAAATGATAACCATCTGAACCAGACCAAGAGTTTCCTCTAACGGTTACCCAGTTCCACCAATCTGTAGTTGGCATACCAGCAACTCTTGTTCCAAAATAGAAGCCTGAAGCATTGCTAGAGTCTGAAGTGTTTGCGTTTCCGTCAGTTCTACTTACTGATCTTCCATTTGCTCCATCTCCATATACAATTCTAGAAGAGTCAATACCGTCTACTGTTTCTGCATCAGCAGCCTTTCCTGTTGTGCTTAGCTTTCCAGCTAGCAGTGTGTTTACTTCCGTCTCCGTGTAGTACCTATCGTCATGTGTATGTGATGCAGCGGCATATGACCCAGCAGCCTGATAGTTAGCACTAACCCATGGCTGAGTTGCAATAGCATTTCCAGCCAGCCATCCAGCATTAGAAGAGGTAGATATTACGCCCTGATCATTTACATTATAAGCCCTTGAGTATTCTGCCCAGCTATCAATGCTGTTTTCAAGCACAGGCGTTACTTGAGAAAAAGATCCCCAACCGTCAATATCGTTAGGATACTCTTGGCGAATCTTTAACGTCCAAGAAGCATTTTCACAGTACACCTGAACCTTTACACCTCCATAGGTTTGATTTGAAGTATTGTAAAGGAGTCTAATGTGCTTAATAGTAGAAGTTCCGTGACGACCGCTGTTTACGATGTGAACGCCACCATTGCCATATGACCATGTGATTTTTGCCTCTACATAATTGTGTCTTGAGGAGTCTGTATCATAAAGATGGAAAGTTGCTAGCGCTCTACCGCTGCCGTATGTTGCGATAGTATACCATCCGTCAGCCGCAATAGTTCCGTTGTATCTGGAATTGATGTTAATTACAGAAGAAGAAGATGCATAAGAGCCTGAAGCCTGTTTGCCATCAAGTGCTGTCTGTAGTCCGGTAACGTCTGAGATGGCATGACTGTGCGAAGCAGCCGCGTAAGAGCCGGCAGCCTGATAGTTAGAGCTTACCCAAGATTCAGTAGCTACTTTGCTACCAGTGTCGATTGCACCTTTAGTTCCATTAACATACAGAGATCCACGGATCTTGACATTTCCTGAACGGTCGATGAGCAGTCTTGCGTGGTTAGCATCACTACTGCTCCAGTTGTCTCCAAGACCGTAGTGTGGGTTGGTGTCAGTACTACTATTGTAACCGATACTAAATAGGTATGGGTTCTGGTTTGATGTACCCATGTTCCACTGGCGGGGCGAAGACCCCTCTGTTCCCACAAAAGAAAGTACACCACCATGGTTTGAGTTGTTAGATCCCGATGCAACAATAAATACATGGGGGTAGTAGTCAGCGCCGAAAACCACACCTTTTCTGTTGTCGTCTGAAGTGTATACACCGTGGGTAGTTCCATTACCAACGCTTAGGGATACACCACTTGTAACGGTTGAGATACGAACTACACCGTTGTCTGAACGAAGAAAAGAAGAAGCATGAAGTCCGTCAAGTAAATCTGCATCTAGTCCCGAAGCTGCTCCGTCATTACCAGAAGTCCAAGCATATGAACCAATATTACCAGATGATAATAAGAGACCTACCTGCGCTCTTGTAACCCATGGTTTAACGTATAACTGACCATCATATTCATACAAAGCCGTAGCTGATACGCCACCTCTGTGAAATCCGATAGTAGGTACGTGGTTAGAATCAGTATAAATTTCAACATTTGAGTTAGTATAGCTCGGAGCGGCGCTTCCAGTAGTTCCGCTCTGATAAGGAAACGAATATCTACCAGCTTGAAAAGTTCCACTAGTAATTGTTGCCGCTCCTTGGTTGTGTGATGCCGCAGCATAAGATCCGGAAGCTTGTTTGTTATCCAGAGCAGTTTGTAAGCCCGTTACATCTGAAATAGCATGAGAGTGGGACGATGCAGCATAAGACCCAGAATCTTGCTTTCCATCGAGCAGTGTGTCAACCTCGGACTCGGTGTAGTATCTGTCGTCGTGGTTGTGAGCGGATGGAGTAAACGAAGATGGAACACTAGTAATGTTCCCCCAAGCTACTGCATTAGCAGTACCCGCCGTAGTTGCATAGTTTACTGATTGCGAACCTATATTTCCAGTATCAATCTGTCTATGTGCTGTTCTTGAGGCAGTAACATTAGTACGTGCGGCGGTATCAAAAATAACTCTCCATCCAGTTCTCCAAGCTCCGCTTGTGGTATGACCAGCTTGAAAATCTGTTACAAATACATTGGGATAAGACCAACTCCAATCAGAGTTACCAATCCAAATTACATCTCTTGTTCCGTCATTACCAAAATATACTGGAACATTACTACCCTTGCCAGAGTCGTTTAAGAGATACGCAAACACATTATACCAGTCGTGACTATAGTAGTTATATCCACCACATCTAATAGTAAAGGATTGACCGGTACTGTATTCATATACTTGTACAGTCATGCTCATCATGGTATTAATACCATATGCCGCAACTGGTAATTCAATCTTAATAGCTCCTCCAGTTCCACTTGGGTTTCCAACAGATGAAGCTCCTCCGGGGATTACAAATCTTGTATTAGCATCATGAACACCAGAATCAGCTCTTACCGATCCAGTTGCCTCAATGTTGCCACCAGTATAGATTGACTTATTGTTATATGCTCTGATCCAAGTAGAGTCAGACATATTCCATCCGCCACCATATGATTCAAAGTAGAGACCCTTAGTTCCTGAGACTCTTACCCAACCTCCGTTTGCATAAATATCCCCCTTAACATGTAGTTTGTAAGAAGGATCAGCAGCGCTGAAGTCACCAATACCAAGCTTATTTCCCTGAATAGCTAGACCATCCGTTGGTCTTGCAATATCAGCCGGTTCTCCATCGTATCCAGTTGCAAGGAAAATCATACCGGATGCATTCTTTGCCCAGATTCTTAATTCAGCATCTGCATCATCATGCTGCCTAATACCTGTTCTCCAAGTAGAGGCACTACCAAATACAATAGAGCCTTCATATGAACTAGCATGCATATTTAACTGACCAGTTAAAGTCCCGCCGCTTGTGCGAAGGAAAGCAGTAGAATCTAGACCATCCAACAAGTTAGAGTCAGTAGCAACGTCTGTAGTTTTCAGGAATGACCCCGTCTGTGCTCCTTGAGCATCTACAGCAATGAGTGCTCCGGATTCGTCATCGATCTTAAACTTATTCTCGTAGACGTTCGAAGCGTTCTTGCTTTGAAATATACCCTTGTGAATACGAAATGCCATATGTTAGATAGTTAACCAAGTTTTTATTAAGTGACTCTTTCCGTCCCCTGATTCAAGGGCTTTACCAATTACGCAGTCCATAAGATTTCTCTCTCTTACTTCCTGTCTTGTGAGCGCCATAGCGTGCCCTGTTTCTGTTGAGGTTACTAGGTAGTCTCCCTCTTCAACTTGACCCGTACAAAGTACTGGTTCAGCTCCGTGTACAAGCGGAGAAGGGTTGCCATATACTGCTATGCCGATCTTCATATAGTCCGCAAAGCTAGTTGATGGAATGGCTTGTCCATCCTTCCACACCAGCACCGTACCCGTAGCGTAAAGACCTGTCTTTTTGTTAGCAAGGTTTGCTTCGTGGATACCTGCTGAGTCAAGAGTCTCACAGTAGACTATTCTCCATCTTCCAGTGTCTCTACCAAGATCGTAGGTAGTATTTGCTGCTGGGGAGATGTGTTGAGCAGTTACATCTACCCCAAAAGTAGAAGTAAGATATCCTTGAGTAGAGTGATTACCCCAGCCATAAGCAGTCTGCCAGTTACTAATTCTTGTAGAGTCTACGTAGTGGGTTGTCTGGTCAGACGTATATACTCTTCCTTTTGTGTAAAGGTGACCCGTGTCCGGAGTAAGCTGCATTAACGCATCATCAGAAGCGTTTTCCCATAAGAATCCAATTTGACTTGTAGAGTTTGCAACACGGAATCTAATAGCGTGAGATGTTCTTCCATCAATACCGGATGCGGCAGTTCCTCCAGCAGACGAACGAGAAGTCCCAGCTTCGCCCATATAGATAACCCAGTTGGTATCGGTGCTGCTCCACATATAAAGACCCCGACCAGTTCCTCCATTTTGAGAATTCTGAACTTCAATTTTTGCTCCGCCCGTATTCGTAAGAAATCCACTAGAAGCAAAGTCAGAAGCATGGTTTCCATCAAGCAAATCAGCGTCAAGACCAGATGTTGATCCATCTACCGTCTTAATCTTAGCAAGCAGGTCGGCTGCGCCAAGCTCGTCACCAACAGAGTAGTCTGTTCCGTTTACAGTCAGTACTACACCACTAAGCGACAGGAAGTTGTTAGCAAGATCAAGGTTGGTGTATGCGTTTGACTTCTCTGTAGCAGTGAGGTTCTGTGCGTTGGTATCAATGCGAAGTCTGTTACCAAGAGCTGTAGATACCGTAGTGCTGAAGGCAGCATCATCTCCAAGAGCGGCAGCAAGTTCGTTGAGGGTGTCAAGAGCTTGAGGAGCTTGATCAACAATAGCTGCAACAGCGTTGTTTACGTATGTTTGAGTAGCATATGCACCGCCGTCTGAATCTATTAAACTACCCCAAATGCGAACCTGTCTTCCAGTTCCGGCAGTTGTTTGTGTACCAACAATGTTAAGACCGCTTGCAAATACTCCAGAGCCAATCTTACCGTCGTTAGAGTCTGTTTGGTTGGTGTGGTAAAACTTAATCCAGCCAGCGCTTGCAGAGGTTAAGCTTCCGCTAAATGAATCGTCAGCATCAGATCTCAAGAACGATGATGCTTGGATTCCATCTACAGTGTCTGCATCCAAGCCAGATCCAGAGCCATCGTTACCGCTATCCCAAACCTGATCGTTGTTTGTGGTTTGTAGAGTAATACCAGACAGGTCTCCCGTCAGACGAATATCCCATCCGCTGGTGATGTCCATGCTTCCTGAGTAGAAACTTGGGTGAGCTATAACATCTACAGTAACGTGACCATAAGACCATGAGCTGGTTGTTCCTCCAATAACAACATAGTCCTTGTTGGCAGTGCTATCGTATCCAAGCTTAATGTCTTTATCAGACTTACCAATTTTGGTTACGTTAAAATTGTACCATCCACTCGTCCAGTCGTGACCAGAAACGTAGTATACGCAGTGTCTGTTGCCGTTGTATTCGTAAGCAGTAATACGAAGGACAAGCATAGACCAGTTTCCGGTATGCGATCCGGGAAGCGTGATTCTAATAGCTCCAGTAGTGTTTCCAGACGCAGACCAGTGGGCTACAGAGAGACCTGATCTGTTGTTTACAAATACAGGGTCTGTAGTTCTTAGGATGCCAGATATTCTAGTGCTACCGTTTACGTCAAGAGTGTAAGATGGATTGGTTATACCAATACCAAAGTTGCCTCCGTTGGTCATTCTCATGCGCTCTGTGAACGTGCCAGAGAAGTCTCTACCGAAAATGAGGTCAGCGTTGTTTGAGGCAATAATCGGGTTGATACCGCCATCGTTACCGATATATAAAGCTGCGGTATTATCCGCTTGTCTACTTACGGATATTCCATTGGAATGGGTTGAAGCATATACAGTAAACCTAGACCAAGCATTAGTACTACCAACGGAAATATCTCCACCTGACCCTATACGCATTCTAGTGGTATAGTTGGTATTTAGATCCAAAGACACGCCGCCTTTAGTCCCAATGTCTGCTACGCCTGTCTGGCTTGCCGCAACGCCTAGATAAAGAGTGTCGCTTTCAAATGTTTGATATACCTGCTTATCTTCAGCCGACTTGTTGAGTCTTAAAACAGCACCATTACCACTAGCTGTATCTGATGTGATATAAAGACCTGTCGAGCCTGTAGCATCAGAAAGCAACAGCTGTCCAGTCATCGTATCGCCAGTAACAGCTACAAAGTCTGTTGAGGCGCTGGAGGCTGCTGTGCCTAAAGATCCAGCTAAGCTGTCTAGGTTATCTTGTACTGCATCTGCACTACCAAGAGAATCATAAAGACCAGCGTGATTGCCCCAACCGTAAGCTGTGTTCCAGTTAGAATCGTTGTATCCAGAGGCAGACAATGTACCAGTAACTGTTAAACCACTAGCAAAAGTTGCGTTCTGATTTGCGTGTAATGTTAAAACTATATTCTCGTCTGTTGTGCCATTTGCTTTAGAGGTGTAAAACCTCATTTCTTGGTTATAAGCACCAACATTAGCGGTTCTAATACTTCCGAGCCAATCACCGTCATTTGAAGTTATGCCTCTCAACAATACAGACTCTCCACTCGTCGCGTTTGTCCCCTGAACATATAGAGCGTCTGTAAGTTTATTTGCAGAACCCGCAGACAACGGAAGCTTAGTAGCAAGACTGTTGGTTACAGTAGTGCTAAAGTTAGCATCGTCTCCCAGTGCAGCAGCGAGTTCATTAAGCGTGTCTAATGCCGCAGGAGCAGAGTCTACAAGGTTAGATATAGCTGTAGTCACATACGCCTCTGTAGCATAACCATAAGAAGCGTGATTGCCCCAACCGTAAGCTGTATCCCAATTTGATATGTTTGTTGAAGAGAAATTGCTTGAATTCCAAAGCAAATAGTTATCTCCAATATACGTGTTTTGTTTATTTACATTGGTGTATGTAGTGTCTGAAACCTCTGGCGCGGGGTAAAAAACTGTAATACCCGCTCCAGCCGATGGGTCTGTCTCTTGGTAAGAATGACCAAAAGTATCTGCCGTAATTTTTAAAGACTTATAATAAGAGACATCTACATATATATCCGTATAATATACTTTTTGTCCACTATGTAGCCACCCTGCATCTGTATGAGTGCCTAAAAACAGATTGTATTTGGCAGTATCTGAATTTAATCCCCTAAAATCTTTAAGCTTTAGATTTAATGTTTGATCTTCTGTAGCATTGTAATAACCAAACAACGAATACCTCACGTAAGCCGCATTGTAGCTTTCTTCTAAAAGCTCAAACTCAATATTTTGCCACGTATCATCCCAGTGTTTTGGACAGTAATAAACTCTTGCAATTCTATATCTTTTCGCTTGAGCAGCACCTGCGTTTATCCCAGACCATTTTTTTCTATCTGTTGCGTCTTGATATTTCACATCAGCTAGAGCTTCTGTAATATATCCAGCACCGTTTGTCAACTGATTATTATTCGTAGGAATAGTTGCACTTGAATACGCAAGAGTTCCCAATGAGCCTGCAAGACTGTCTAGGTTATCTTGTACTGCATCAGCGTCGCCAAGAGCATCATAGAGACCGGCATGGTTGCCCCATCCGTAAGCAGTATCCCAGTTGGAATTGTTGTAGCCAGTAGAGCTAACGTATGTACCCGTGTCTACAGATCCATCAGACTTCAAGAAACCTGTTGTACCGCTTGTTTTAAAGCCCGTAGCGTATATGTATCCGGCTTGGTCAAACTTACCAAGCTCGTTAGTAGACTGTTTAAAGCTGATTACAGCGTCTTCATC
>ENA-ORCY01000213-ORCY01000213.1-marine-metagenome-genome-assembly--contig:-NODE-213-length-40492-cov-3.707237_pt1 | contig 40492 bp, 41 predicted proteins | sample MGYA00248634_ERZ508507 | MGnify/ENA primary metagenome ERZ508507 (study PRJEB26178, sample SAMN06266269) | marine metagenome | isolation source: Columbia River Estuary | place: USA:Columbia River Estuary... | reverse complement strand
CTAAACCGTCAAAAGTTTTGACGCTCGGTCTGTTGTGGACTGTTAAGAAACATCCAGAATCCAGAGATTTTGGATGATTAAGTTTTAATTGCAAATAAAAAAAAGCCACTCAAAAGTGGCTTTAATAAGTAACTATTAAGTTATGAATTAAATTTAATATTACTTACTTTCATATTCAGATCCAGGGTTAAAGCCACCATTGCCACCAATCAATAATGCATCTGTAGGGTGAAATGGTTTAAAGTCAGGTTCTACTTCAACCTTATTTCCATATTCAGTGCCAGGATTAAAGCCGCCATTACCACCAATCAATAATGCATCTGTGGGATGAAAGGGTTTAAAACCTAAATCTTCTTCTGCGAAAAGAGGAACGCTCAAGAAAGAAAGTAAAAAAACAAAAGCTAATATTTTTTTCATAATACTTACTCCGGTAATTTAAACAAATCTAAATGTGCAAAATATTGAATATTTTTTGACCTTTAGAAAATAATCGTATGCCTGAGTTATCGAGATGTCAACAATAAACAACAATTTGATTGAATATGTCTCTTTAGGAGCTTAAGGACGGGGATTTTGCCAGGGAAGCTATTTTGGTGGAGGAGAAAAAGAAGCGTGTAAGCAACACCATAAAAAACAAGTAAAATAATACCTATGAAACTCCATCTCAAATTACTCTCTTAAATTCACCACAAGTTAATATTTTTAAGAGCTTAAAAGGTGCAAATATGAAAAAAGTATTAATCACTGGTGCAACTGGTGGCTTAGCCCAATCATTGGCTGAAAACTTAACTAAAAATAACTGGCAGCTAGTTTTAGTGAGTAGAAATTCAAAAAAACTTCAAGAAATATACGGGGATAAGCACACTCAAATTATTGCCGACTGCTCAAGTTTCCAGGGAGTTAAACAAATATTTGATGAAATTGCAGAAAGAAACATAATCTTAGATAGCTTAGCGCATTGTGTTGGCAATATCAGGCTTGGATCACTTCATAGAACGTCCGAAGCTGATTTCTTTGATTGCATATCAGTAAATTTATTTAGTGCATTATTCACATTGTCAGGTTTTGTAGATCATTTAAAAAAATCATCTACTCATGGGTCAGCAGTTTTTGTCTCATCAGCAGCTGCCAGCATAGGCATTTCCAATCACGAACTCATATCAGCAGCAAAGGGAGGGCTTGAGGCACTTGTAAGGAGCTCTGCTGCTTCATATGCTGCTTCAAATATTCGTATTAATGCAGTTTCCCCTGGAATTTTGGATACCCCCGCTTCAGCAAATCTTTTATCAAGTGATCTAATGAGAGAAATAGCTGCGAAACAGTACCCAATTAAAGGTATTGGAAGTGTTGAAGAAGTTGCTGATTTAATGGCTTGGCTGTTATCTGAAAAAGCTCAAAGAGTCACAGGTCAAGTTTGGCCTATTGATGGTGGCTTTTCAAGTATAAGACCTTTAGTAAAATAGTTTTTTAGCAGCATAACCTAAAAAAATCTAAGCAATTTGCCAAAGAAACGCGCTATCAGTTGAGCCACATTTTTTTATAGGTATTATTAGGGTCGTATTCAAGGTTCTGTTTTTTTGTGTTAAATTTTCTTCCTCCTCTTGGATCTGTTCCAAGCCCAGCAATATATAGCCAATTTCCTTGATTACTATATACGTCATAATCAATTAATTGAGACTCAAACCATAAGGCGCCTTTTCTCCAGTCACAACTAAGATCGTAAATTAAATAACTTGCTACGATTTGCCTCATTCTATTGGAAAGATAACCAGTAAATCTTAATTCTTTCATGCCAGCATCTATTAAATCATTTCCTGTTTCACCCTGAATCCACTTATTAAAATTTTCATCATTATGGTTTATCAAATTATTATTATTACTCAGGCCATTTTTAGAGTAGAGCTTTTTTCCAAATTTAAAATGAATAAATCTAAAATAATCACGCCATAAGAGCTCAAACCATATCCAATATGAGCTTTCGTTTGCACCATGCTGATCTTCAAATTCTTTTATTCTGAATGCAATATATCTTGCTGAAATCGAGCCTAAAGATAACCAGGGTGAAAATTTTGTTGAGAAATTTACTCCAAATAGTTGATTGCGTGTTTCCTTATAGGTGTGTGGCAGTTTTTGTAGTAAATAATTTTCAAGATGAGCTAATGCATTTTTTTCCCCACCATGGAATTGATTCTCGAGGTAAGGAAAAGAAGCATGTTTATATTTGAGACTTGTAGGAAAATTAGTATTTGAACTAAACTCAATATTTTTATCCGGTAGAGGTGGAAGCTTTTCTGGAAGTGGTGTTGGTGCTTTAACTATAATTTTTTTCGATTCAATTAATTTTCTGAATTCTGTAAAAATATCTGGCATATTTTTTAAATCAAATGGAAGTTCTTTTAGATCTATCATTGAAGATTGCCAAAACGTTTCAACAGGAATACCTAGGCTTCTAATTGATATTTCTTCATCTTGCTCTTCCGGACTGATAATTTTCTCGAAGATGATTTTAGTTGCACCAATTACCTCTGATATTTTCTTAATTTGTTCACAAATATTGCCATGCACTTCAAGAAGATCTGAATTATGAGACTTAAGATTTTCTTTTAATTGATTTAATGCTTGCCGTAAAAAAGTTTGCCTATGAATACCAACTCTTTGGATATTCTTATAAATTGACTGATTATCTGGATGACAGAACAATGGTAGTAAAACATCACTTTCAAGAGAGGCTTTTAGAAAGGCTGTGTTATCGAATAAGCGTAAGTCATTCCTAAAACAGTAAATAGTAATATTTTTCACTTATTTTCTATCTTTTTTGTGGATTAATGCAAAAAAACGCATCAGAGTTAATGTTATTAATGTTACTAGATTTATAGGGTTTTAAGATAGTTTGAGAAGGTCAAAAGTAGCTAGGTTAAAAAACTGGTGTGGTAAAACCTTATCAATTCTATAAAATTAAGATTATGAAAAAAATTATAAGTATTTTTTTATTGGGCATCCTCTTTGCTTGCCAAACAATACCTTCTGCAGATTCGCCCGCTTTGAGTTTGGGTAAAGACCCTCAATTACCTGAACCAAGCTCATCAATTATCCCTACAGTAAATATTGCTAAAGCTTCGCAATGGCCAGAAGGTATCACGCCTAAAGTTAAAGAGAACTTTAGGATAAATCTTTATTCGAAGGAACTAACACATCCTCGCTGGCTATACGTTTTACCTAACGGGGATGTTCTGGTTGCGCAAAGTAATAAACAATCCCCTAAAAAAACACAGGGTTTAAAAGATCTTATAGCTAGATACATTATGAAACGTGCTGGAGCAGGCAATGACAGCCCAGACAAAATTACAATACTTCGAGATGAAAATGACGATGGAGTTGCTGAATTAGCCAACGATTTTTTAACTAATTTACATTCACCCTTTGGTATGACGTTAATTGGTAATGATTTATATGTAGCTAATACTGATGCTGTTATGCGCTTTCATTATGAGATGGGCGATATAAAAATTGACACTAAAAAACACCCCCCAGAAAAAATTGTAGATTTACCAGAGGGAGAGATTAATGCACATTGGACCAAAAACATTATTGCATCTCTGGATGGAACAAAGCTTTACGTAACAGTTGGTTCAAATAGTAATATTGGTGAGCATGGGTTAGATCAAGAAAAAGATAGGGCAGTAATTATAGAAATTGATCTTAAAACAAAACAAAAAAGAATTTATGCATCAGGTCTGAGAAATCCAAATGGTCTTGCATGGCAACCATCTTCAGATAAGTTATGGACAGTAGTTAATGAAAGAGATGAATTAGGTAATGATTTAGTGCCTGACTATTTAACTTCCGTCAATGATGGCGATTTTTTTGGATGGCCATATGTCTATTTCAAAGACCGTAAAGACCCTCGCGTTAAAGGGTCTATGCCAGATAAGTTAAAACCTCGTTCACCCGATTATGCATTAGGGGCTCATGTTGCAGCTTTAGGTTTAGTTTTTTCTAATACTTCACAATTTAAAGCACCCTATGACAGTGGTGTGTTTATAAGCGAACATGGCTCATGGAATAGAAAGCCACGAAGTGGCTACAAAGTTGTTTTTATATCTTTTAAGAATAGTGAACCTCAAGGATTGCCGGTCGATATCGTCACTGATTTTGTAATCGAGGATGAAGCCTATGGAAGGCCAGTAGGTTTAGCTATTGATAAAAAAGGAAATCTTCTTATTGCAGATGATGTGGGTAATCGCGTTTGGAGAATTTCTTCAAAAGAATAAGTAATTTAAGTATAAAACTTTTAGCATTACATGCAGTTCTGATGACATTCACTAATGATTTTTTGCTTGACAATAGCTAGTTTAAAAATACATGCTAAGATCATATTTTTGAATTATAAGAAAATGGCTTTATGAGTTTTAGAAAAAGTATCGCTCGTGTTACATTTTTATTAGCATTAATTTCACTAGCATGGTTAATTTTAGGGATTTTAGAACTAGCTCCCTTAATAATCCATATACCTGGTGAAACAAACTTAAGAGCCCACGCCTCGGTAACTCTTTTGTTCTTGCTTTTAGCTTCTTGGGCTTTTTGGAATGAAAAATAGTAATAATCTATTAATGATAAGGAGAAGTTATGCTTAAAATGTCTGATATATGTATTTTATTGTCTGTCTTTGTGGCTTTTATTACCACAGCTTATTTATGGTTCACTGGCCAACAACAAGAAGGGTTATTTACTGCTACATGGATTCCTTCTATTTTAACTTTTGCAATTTACTTTAAAGTTATTTCCAGAAAGGGATAAAAATGACTAATACAGTATTATTTAGTACAGGTTTGTTCTGTTTTTTTCTTGCAATTGTTGGTGTTGTTTTAACAGTTCAAGAATTTAAAAATATGGAACTAAAAGAAAAATTAAAAGATAAGAAAAAATAACTCGATACATTGTGGCGTTGCATATTTAAAAAAGTTCTTATCGTCTAATTGATTGTATTTTTATAAATCATTGAATTAAGAATGCTTTCTGAAGCTTCTTTAATATTTGTAGGGTCATACCCACCTTCCAATACAAACAATACGCGATTAGATGCGTATTTTTGTGCGATTGTAGATAAAATAACTGTAGCTTCTTTGTAGCCATTATTTGAATATTTTAATTGACCTAGCAAATCATTTTCATGCGCATCAAACCCTGCTGACACCAATATAAATTCTGGCTTGAATTTTTCCATAGCAGGAATTAATTGGCTTTTTAAACCATGAATAAATTCTTTATCACCAGCTCCTTTTGGTAAATCTATATTTAGTGTATATCCGTAACCTTCGCCACTACCTTTTTCAGAAGGGCGTCCTGTGCCAGGATAGAAGGGGTGTTGATGGATGCTGAAATAGAAAACCGTATTATCACTATAAAAAATATCCTGTGTTCCGTTACCGTGATGAACATCAAAATCAACGATCAATATTCGGTTGATACCATATTTCTTCTGTAGATATTTTGCTGCAATTGCGACATTGTTAAAAATGCAGAATCCCATACCTCTATCATTAGTTGCATGATGTCCAGGTGGTCTTGAGAATACAAAACCACTTGAAGCCTTACCCTTCATGATTTGATCAACCCCTTCAGTCACTGCCCCGACAGATTTTCTGGCAACTTGATATGAGTGTTTTGATATCACAGTGTCACCTGTGCTTAATTTTGCAGTTGATTTAGTAAGTTTTTCAGATTCTTGTTTAACAAGATGAATATATTCTTTTGAATGTACAAGATTTATGACTTCTATAGACGCATAATCAAAGGTAGGCCAAATTAAATTAGATTTTAATTTAGAGTCATTTTTGAGAAAGTTGATTGCACCTGATATTCGATCAGAATTTTCTGGATGATTAGGCCCGGTATCATGAAGAAGAAATTGCTCATCATAAAGAATTGCAATTTTTAGTCCACTTCTTTCTGATTCAGCAATAAGATTTATCGGCTGAGAAAGTGAGAGGATAAGTAAAAAGTTGAAAATGTATTTCATTGATATGAGTTGTAATCATTATCTTTCTTGTATTTTTAAAAAGTATACGTTAGCGTCGCTCTAGCAGTAAGAGGGTAACCATACATAATATTATTATTGTTATGAGCCGATTGATAGTAAGTTTTATCAAGTAAATTTTCTATATTCAACTGAAGTTTAGTTTGTTTATTAATATTTGCATAAATAGCAGCATCTAATCGAGCGTATCCAGGAAGTTTTACTGCGGTTGATGTCGTTGGGGTCGCAGCAAACATGTCACTTCGACTTACAATGCCTAAAGCCGCGCTCCATGTTTCATTCATTTCATATTTATTCCATAACGAAAATGTATGTTTTGGTACATGACCTAATGGTGTGCCTGAAGTAATTTGTGCGTCTCCAGTGCCTTGGTTTTTTGTTATTTCTGCATCTTGATAAGTGTAGCCACCATACATGCTGTATGAGTCAAATAATTTACCTGCAACACCCAATTCAAAACCTTTTGTAACTTGACCATCAACAATAATAGTATTTGTAGGGCTTGAAGGATCTGTAATTGCCATCTTAGACCTTTCTAATCGGTAAATAGAAGAGCTAATTGAAAAACTTTGTAATAAGTCATACTTAATCCCAGCTTCAATGTTTGTAAATTTTTCTGGATCAAATGATTTAATGCTAGACGTAAGGGAGGTTAATTGTTCCCCAGTTCTTGGGAGATAACTTAAGCTATAGTTTGTGTATAAAGATACGGGCTCAATAGGCTTATATACTAAACCAACTCTAGGAGAAATAAATTGATCATTGATGGTAGCGCTATTTGCAATAGTAACGCTATCATTAAATTTAGTTTTAAATTTATCATAACGTAAGCCTGCGATGATTTGAAATTGTTCATTCAAATATATTTGATCTTGTAAATATATAGCTTGATTAGAAATGTCAGTGGATGTATTTCGACTTCTAGAAGAATTAAATGTTAGCAATGCAAATGGATTGGAAGCTAAAGGCGTAGGGTCAGTGCCACTATTTACAATTCTATAATTTTGATTTTCTTGTAATCCAATTTCTAAACCCGTTAGCAGTTTATGTGAAACAGAACCAGTCTTAAAGTTATATGTTAAGTCTGTTTGATTGAAAAAATTTTGTCTTTGAGTATTGTCATAATAACCATCAATCGTGAAAGTGCCGTTAGCTTGAACTGAACTATTTGCATATACGTTTTGATAATATTTATCGTAGTCAGAAAATCTTGTGGTGTTTTTAACGCTCATACCGTTGTCGAAGGTGTGGTCAATAATTGCATAGCCATTTTTAACTATGGCTTCATTTGGACTTTGTGATGCGTTTCCAAAAAAAGTTGATCGGCTTGTTGAGAAGGGGCGGCTCTGAAGTCCATTACTAACAGAGGGAATGCCTCTATCATTCGTTCTTTTATCATTAAAATATTCCATACCTACAACAATTTTTGTTTTGTCTGATGGTTTAAATGTGAAAGTAGGATTAATAGCCTTTTTTTCACTTTCAACTCCCTGCCTAAAGCTACCCGAGTCTTCAATCATAGCGTTGATTCTTACAGCGAGTGTTTCATTAATGCCGCTATTAAGATCTATGGATGAGCGTTTATGGTCATAAGTACCACCTTGCATTCTTAATTCATTCTTATTTTCCCAATGAGCCTCTTTGGTGACGCGATTAATTACTCCCCCAACACCGCCGCGACCGAAAATCATGCCATTAGGCCCCATTAATACTTCAACACGATCTATATTGTAGAGATCTCGGTAATATTGAACATCATCTCTTACGCCATCTACAAATAAGTCTGATGTGCTTTGGTTACCTCTAAACCAAACACTATCTCGATTGCCTTCGCCTTGTCCTGCCATAACACCGGGGGAGTATTTAATTGCGTCCGTTAAACCTAAAAGAGACTGATCTTTTATTTGTTCTTCAGTAATGACTGAAATGGATTGAGGAATATCTCGAATACGCGTATCTGTTTTTGTTGCACTGCTTATTCTTTTTTTAAGATATGTCCTAGCCACATTGTCTTTAACTTCAATTTCAATCAATTCAATTTTCTTCTCATCTGGACTATTTTTTTCGGACGTATTAGCAATCGAAATGCTAGGTAGTAAGCTTCCTAGTAAGATATAAGTAATTGTTTTTATGAGATATTTTGACTTAATGCATATTTCCATACCTAAATGATAATCATTCTCATTTAAAATAGCAAGGTAAACTATTTTCGAGTAGTTTTAAAAGCGAGCATTTTGTATCACTTGGGATAGCGCTTGTTACAAGCATTCAACAGTATTGAACTTTGAAGGAATGAATAGTATCCAAAAGATGATAATTAAATTAATAGGTAAGGCGAAGAATGGCTAATGAGACGGTATATTTAGCAGGTGGATGCTACTGGGGTTTTGAAGATCTCTTAAGCAAAATACCAGGTGTCATTGAGACGGCTGTGGGTTTCTCTGGCGGACATGTTAAAAATGTCAGTTATCGAGAGGTTTCTACAGGCACTACAGGGCATGCTGAAACGGTAAAAGTTATTTTTAATTCTGATATTTTAAGCTTTACCGATTTACTTACATTTTTTTTCAAAATGCATAATCCAACGACACTGAATCAGCAGGGCAATGATATTGGAACGCAATATCGATCGGCAATTTTTGCGACAACGGACGAGCAAATTTTATTAGCCGAGGAATTAATTAAAAAGATTGATTCATTAGGAGTTTTAACAAAAAAAATTACTACCGAAGTTAATACATTTAATACATTTTTTCTTGCTGAAGACAATCATCAGAAATATTTAGAGAAATATCCAGATGGCTATACATGCCATTTCATTAGGGATATTAATTTATCAGTTTAATTGATAATGATTTATTCTATTTTTATCAAATATCATATAGTTTATCACTATGGAAGATAAAAGATGCTGTGGTTCCGGGGTATGCATTATTAACTCAGAAGGAATATGTTGGTGTGGGCAAAAATGGGATGGAGATAAGCTATTAAAGCCAGAATCTAGCGAGGCAAAATTAAATACTTCCGCAAGTCCTAAAGCACCTAAAAAAATTAAATAATTTTTTAAATGTCTTTCTTTTAATTGAATCTACTTAAGAAGCAGATGAAGCATTAAGCCAAAGTATAGAAAAGCAAAAATAGCCACAATCCAAAAAACCTTAAGCATATTAGAATTAATGTCTGTGAGTGTTTGATGAATTTTTTCTAGTAGTGCTTCTTGTTTATTTTTTTTAGTCATATATCTCCTTTAATCTGTTAGATATCCTCAATATTCTTGATTATTTTTTTTGCTTGTAATTGAATATCTTTGATTAGATTAGCATCCATATCCCTTATCTGCTTATGCACAATGGCTAATCTTGGATTTTTACTTAATTGCCCAGCTTTCGAAATAAAAAAATTCCAGTATAAGCTATTGAATGGGCATGCTTTGTCACCAAGCCTATCACTTTTTGAATAATGGCATCCCTCACAATAGTTACTCATTTTATTAATATAATTCGCCGTGGAAACATAAGGCTTACTTGCTAGTTTGCCTCCATCAGCAAATTGACTCATGCCAAGTGTATTTGGCATCTCAACCCATTCAAATGCATCAATATAGATACCTAAATACCACTCATGAAGACTTTTAGGATTAATGCCCGCAAGAAGAGAAAAATTACCAACAATCATAAGCCTTTGGATATGGTGCGCATAAGCTTCATCTAGCGATTGGTTGATCGTATATTTAAGGCAATTCATTTTGGTTTTGCCATTCCAAAACCAATTGGGCACTGGCAATTGATGACTAAAATAATTTTGGTCACCAAAGGCTGGCATATGGGCCCAGTAATATCCTCTAATATATTCTCTCCAGCCAATGATTTGTCTGATAAAGCCCTCAGCAGTATTGATGGAGATTTGATTCGAAAGGTAGGATTTTTCGACGGCTGATACAACTTCTTTAGGAGAAAGCATTTTGGTATTCAATGCAAAAGAGATTAAAGAATGAAACATTCTTGTTTCGTCTTTATGCATAGCATCTTGAAAATCACCGAAGTAAATTAAAATATGCTGAATAAAAAAATCTAAATGCTTTAATGCTTCTTTTCTATTTAAAGGCCAACGAAATTTAGATGCATTGTGATTTCCAAAGCTCTTAATTTTAGCTTCTGTAATTTCATTCCATAATTCACTATGGTCATGAGTCGGCCTATGATCTTCAAAGACTTTTGGTTCACCCTTCCAGGCTTTTCTATTCTCGTGATCAAAATTCCATTTTGAACCAACAGGTTTGCCATCTTCAGACATCAGAACATTGTGCCTTTTTCTCATATAGCGATAAAAAGACTCCATAAGCCATTGCTTCTTATCAGTAAATATTTCATTTACTTCAGAGCGATTTGTATAAAAGTGCTCTGATGAAAAACACTCAGATGGAATAGAGATTTCAGTACAAAATTCTGTTAAATCATGATCAAGCCTGTATTCGTCAGGTTCTAGATACTCAAATTTCTGAATATTGTGTTGAGTCAATAAAGTATTTAAATTTAACTTAAAAGATTGTTGATTAGACTTCTCATTTATTTTGAAATAAATAACTTGATGATTTTTTTTAGCGAGCATACTTTTAAAGTCTCTCATCGCTGCAAAAATAGCTAAAATCTTTTGTGCATGATGAAGCACATAATTTGTTTCTTGTTTTACCTCCATTAAAACGTAGAGGATTTCATCATCTGTATTTTTAAACCACGAATGATTTGGATTGAGTTGATCGCCCAGAATAAGTCTAAGGATTTTCATTGTCGAGGTCTAATAATAGAATTGGTTCGTTAAGATTAAATAGCACTTAGATCCCAGATTTACAAATACGCAGAAGTAGATATTTTAATTGAAAACATATCGCTCGAGCAGCTTCAGGTTACCGCCGAAAAATTTTCGCTATCAATGATATACAGATATTTGTAAAAAAATATTGTAGTATTTAGGCTCATTATAAGTCTCCTAAAATAACCTTCATATCATTATTTAATAGCTCTTTTAATAGGGCTATGTTCTATCTAATCATTGAAAATGAAACCACTCAAAACAATTCAGAAATTTATCTCTGACTATCTTCCGTTAAAAATCTCAAAAGAAAATATTAGATTTATTCTTATTTTTTTAATTTTCTTGTTTGCGGCCTTGCTTTTAGTAACTTTTACAGAATACAACCGTCAAAACTTCTAACGTTTGGTATATTTACTTATCAAAAATCTTGTCCTGAAGCCCAATGGGCAAGATTTTCATAATTTACCCACACGTTAAGAGGGGTATTAGGAGACGACTATCATTCCATCTGAGCCAATTTCTCACAAGTAGATATTTTTTAGTGCTTGTCGTTATTTTATTGAATCTTCGATGAATATTACGTATGAGACAGAATAAGGGTATGTAACAAAAAAATGCTTATTCATACTAAAAGTTGGTATTAAAAAAATGAATTTTCAATATAATTAAAGTCTTCCTTTATTGTCTTAAGAATGGCGAGGTCTACCAAATGAAAGCATTAGTCAAAAAATACGCTGAAGAGGGTTTATGGCTAGAGGATATGCCAGAACCTGAAATGGGTAATAACGACGTATTAGTTAAAATAAAAAAGACAGCTATTTGCGGCACAGACATCCATATCTACAATTGGGATGAGTGGGCGCAAAAAACAATCCCTGTTCCTATGATTACTGGACATGAGTATGCAGGAGAAATTGTAGATGTCGGCTCTAATGTAACGGATTTAAAAGTAGGCGATATCGTCTCAGGAGAAGGCCATTTAACATGTGGTCGATGCAGAAACTGCCTAGGTGGCAGAACACACTTATGCCCTAATACCATAGGTGTAGGTGTAAATCGAACAGGATGTTTTGCTGAGCTCTTGGCAGTGCCAGCTAAGAACATTTTTAAACCAAGTCGTGAAATTTCAACTGACTTACTTGCTATTTTTGATCCTTATGGAAATGCAGTACATACAGCACTCTCTTTTAATATGGTAGGCGAAGATGTGCTTATTACAGGAGCAGGTCCAATCGGTATGATGGCCGCTCTGGTTTCAGATCATGCTGGCGCAAGAAATATTGTCATCACGGATGTAAATCAATATCGTTTAGATTTCATCAAAAAAATTCTTCCACGTGTTATTGCAATTAATGTTGAAAAAGAAACAATTAGTCGTGACATGATGAAGTCCGTTGGTATTTTTGAAGGATTTGATGTGGGACTCGAAATGTCAGGCTCCCCCAAAGCTTTTAGTGACATGTTGAATCTCATGATTAATGGTGGCCATATTGCCATGCTAGCAATCATGCCTGCAGGTTCTGGCATAGATTGGGATATGGTGGTATTCAAAGGTCTCACAATTAAAGGAGTCTATGGACGTGAAATTTTTGAGACTTGGTATAAAGGTACGATGATGGTTCAAAGTGGACTGCCTTTAGAAAAGATAATTACACATCGATTTCCTTATACTGAATTTAAAGAAGGTTTTGACATTATGCGATCAGGTAAGTCTGGCAAAATTATCTTAAATTGGGAAAATTAATATTAAGGGTCTTTAAATGAGCTTTAAAAAAGTTAAAGAAAGTTTTTCCTCTGATTTAGAAGAAATTAAAAAAGCAGGACTTTGGAAAACTGAACGTATTATTAATTCTGATCAGAAAAGTAAGATTCAACTTTCTGATAATCAAGAAGTTATTAACATGTGTGCGAATAACTATCTGGGTTTAGCTAATAATCCAGAAGTTATTCAGGCAGCCAAAGATGGTCTTGATCGATGGGGCTTTGGCCTTGCCTCTGTTCGATTTATATGTGGAACACAAACATTACATAAAACTCTAGAAGAAAAAGTGAGTGAGTATTTAGGCATGGAAGATACGATTCTCTATGCTGCTTGCTTCGATGCTAATGGGGGTTTATTTGAAACCATTCTCACAGCAGATGATGCTGTTATTTCTGATGAACTTAATCATGCGTCGATTATTGATGGTATTCGTTTATGTAAAGCGCAACGTTATCGTTATAAAAATAATGATATGAATGATTTACGTGCAAAGCTAGAAGAAGCCAAGAAAAATAAAGCGAGACGTATTCTAATTACCACCGATGGCGTATTTTCTATGGATGGTACGATTGCACAATTAGATAAGATTTGTGATCTTGCAGATGAATTTGATGCCATGGTGCATCATGATGATTGTCATGCAACAGGATTCATGGGAAAAACAGGCCGTGGTATTCATGAATATTGTAATGTAATAGATCGCGTTGATATTATTACTAGTACATTTGGCAAAGCTTTAGGTGGTGCTACTGGTGGCTTTACATCCGGCCGTAAAGAAATTATTGATATGTTAAGACAAAGATCCCGACCTTATCTATTTTCAAATACACTCGCCCCTAATATTTGCACTGCTTCATTAAAAGTTTTTGAGATGCTAGAAAAATCAACTGCACTTCGCGATACATTAGAGAAAAATGTTCATTACTTTAGATCTGGCATGCAAAAAGCTGGTTTTGATGTAAGCGATGGTGATCATCCTATTGTTCCTATTATGTTAGGTGATGCTAATCTTGCTCAATCAATGAGTAAAAAATTATTAGAAAAAGGTATTTTTGCGATTGGATTTTTTTATCCAGTGGTACCGCAAGGAAAAGCTAGAATTAGAACCCAAATTTCAGCTGCTCATACATTCGAAGATCTAGATAAAGCCATAGATGCTTTTACTGCAACTAAAAATCAATTAATCTAACATCAAAAATTTTGTCTTGAATTGATAAAAGTTAGAAAATTATTCAAAGCGTTTGATAAACGTTTCTATTTCGTTATTCAGTTCATCATGGGCGATTAAGCCATCAATCCAGCGCTTAGGAATGGCTTCAAACCCCAAACTTGAGCCAAGTATCGCGCCCAAGACAGCACCACGGTGACAGTTGTCGCCACCAACATTAGTATTAGCGATCAGTGCCGCTTCAAAATTATTAGAATAGCGTGAGGCGAGGTAAAGGACGGAGGGGAAAGACTGATCTATGTAACAAGCAGAACTGAGTAAGCCGCCAATGACATCACAATCAGAACTTTGCTTACTGCGCACAGAAGCAACTACTTTTGCCGCAGGAAATCCAAGGCGACTTGCTGCAGCGCAGGCGAGTTCTTCGATATTTGGATTTGTGTCATGAAAAATATGAAACAACAATGCGCTAAGTTCACTGGAGTAGATTTCCAGTGAGGGTGAGCGGTGAGTTAGGCGTTGATGGTTTAAGGCTTGAGCGTTAGTAGTTGATAAGTTACCCTCGTTTAAGCTTGCTATGATGAGTATCGGGAGACTAACTAAGCCGCCAATAGATGCCGTATCATGACCTTCGGCCCCAGCACACTTTTCAGGATGGATACCTTTCGCGTAGTTAGCAAAAAAGTCTCGATGGTAAGATTCCGCGTAAGTATCGTTATGTCGGTCAGGCTCTGTCATAAAGCTAATATACTCACGTAAAAAATCAGCGGGATCATAATCACCTGTTGCATTAAGCGAGCGCAACAAAACCCTCGCGCACAGTAAATTAAGTGTATTTTCGCCTGCTTGCATTCCCTGATGATAATGACGATTAGCTGGACCCCAATGGTGCTTTTTGCCTTTGAGTATCACGCTTCCAACAATATCGCCTTCTTGCGTTCCACGTCCTGCTTTGCTGGTGTTGGCTAGAGACATGATTGAGTTAGGATGATGCGCTTTAGGCGCTTGGTAATCTTTTATCTGACCAAAATCTTGCCAAAGGGTAGCAATGCTGTAGTACCAATGCACTGGCATCGCCAGCGCATCACCAACAAACATGCCCCACAGCGCGCCACGCATGCGGTCAGTTTTATTAAGGGGCATAGTATTCATGAGGGCATCCTTAGCCTAATTGAAAAAGTATTATTTATAAACCAATCTTTAGTGACACTTTTTACAGTATAAGTTTCAATGTTATGTGAATAAAAAATCAAGATTTTGATGCAGCGTATTAAGAACTAATTTTTTTAAATCACATCTGACGAGTACAATTTATTCACTCATAACCTTAAGGGTATTTTTATGCTGACTTGGCAAGATATTGAAAATCGCGTACTTCATGGTAATCCGCCCGCGAATCATCGCGTAGAAAAAACAGACGATCAATGGAGCAAAATATTGCCTAGCGATGTCCATGATGTCACACGTAAGGCAGGTACAGAACGTCCCTTCAGTTCACCCATGTGCGCTCACTTTGAACCAGGCTTTTATGCTTGCGCCTGCTGCGACACCATGCTGTTTGATGCAACACAAAAGTTTGATTCCGGCACGGGCTGGCCTTCTTTTACTCAACCCCTAGAGCCCAATGCGGTAGCTTATTTTAGCGATGGCAGCTTAAGTAGTGTTCGGGTTGAAATCACCTGCAGCACTTGCGATGCGCACTTAGGTCATATATTTCCAGATGGTCCAGCGCCCAGCAAGCTTCGCTATTGTGTGAATGCACTCTCATTAAAACGTATTGCCTGACCTTGCTTGTTCAATAAAGAACTTAATCACATTGCTTATGAATGAATCTGGCTTTGCTGCACACGCCACATTTCGGCATAGCGCTGACCATCCTTTAGAAGTAATTCATGGGTGCCGCGTTCAATAATACTGCCTGCTTCCATGACTAAAATCTGATGGGCATGTGTGATGGTTGAAAGGCGATGCGCGATGATTAATGTCGTGCGATTTTTAGCTAACTCGTTTAATTCTTTTTGAATGCTGCGTTCCGTTTCAGAATCCAACGCCGAGGTCGCTTCGTCAAAGACAAGTAAGGAAGGATTTTTTAGCAGTGTTCTTGCAATAGCAACGCGCTGCTTTTCGCCACCAGAGAGCTTTAGGCCTCGCTCACCAACATTGGTGTTGTAACCATTTGGTAGGCTACAAATAAAATCATGGATTTGGGCAGATTGAGCTGCTGCTTCTATGGCAGATTGACTCGCACCGGGCTTACCGTAGGCAATATTAAATCCTATGGTGTCGTTAAACAGCACCGTATCTTGCGGCACTATACCTATAGCCTGTCTAAGACCTGCTTGCTTAACCGTTTTGATGTCTTGGTCGTCCAAATAAATGGCACCCGATTGCACGTCATAAAAACGAAATATCAGTCGACCTAAAGTACTTTTTCCGGCACCGCTATGACCAACAACGGCAGTTGTTTGGCCTGGTAATATTTCAAACGATACTTGATTTAATATGCCGCGGTTTTTTTCGTAATAAAAACTAACGTCTTTAAAACAAACATGCGGTCCTATCTTTGGGGATTTTATTTGCAATGCTGTTGCGTTTGGTAGATCAGAAATTTCTTGATCCGTTTCTAGTAAGCTAAACATTCGGTCTATATCAGTTAACGATTGCTTCATTTCACGGTAGAGCACACCGAGAAAGTTAAGTGGTATGTAGAGTTGTATCATTAGCACATTCACTAATACTAAATCACCAATGGTCATTTCTTGTTTTGCAACTCCTTGACTAGCCAAACCTAAAATACATACCAATCCAAAAACGATAATAATTTGCTGACCAAAGTTTAAAAAAGCTAATGACTTTTGCGATTTAATAACAGCGTGTGCATATTTTTTTAGGCTGACATCATAACGTGCAGATTCAAACTGTTCGTTGCCAAAATACTTAACTGTTTCAAAATTAATTAAAGTATCTACAGCACTTTGGTTGGCCTGTGAGTCAAGACTATTCATTTCTCGTCGAAAGTTTGTTCGCCACTCTGTAACAACCACTGTAAATACCACATAACAAATAAGTGCAATAAACGTCACCAATACAAACCTAACATCGTAAGCAAATAAAAGGTACCCTAACACCATAGCAAGTTCGATTAAGGTTGGAATAATACTGTAAAGAGAATACGAGATGAGGGATTGAATGCCGCGCGTGCCACGTTCAATATCTCGTGTCATACCCCCTGTTTGACGAGACAAGTGGAAACGTAAAGATAAGGCATGGAGATGATTAAACACTTGTAAACCTACTTGCCTTACAGCTTGCTCAGTGACTTTAGAAAAAATTAACTCTCGCAACTCTGCAAATAGTGAGGCTGAAAGGCGCAACAAACCATAAGCCACAATTAAGCTCACGGGCACTACCAGTAATGCTTTTGGTGTTGAAGTAATGCTCATCGCATCTACTATATTCTTGAGCATAATAGGTACACCCAAGTTAGCCATCTTCGCTAACACTAAGCATATAAGCGTAAAAATAATACGTGCTTTGTAAGCTTTTATGTAAGGCAATAAGTTCTTGATAACTTTCCAGTCTTGATGACGCTGCTTTTTTTCTTTAACGTTATTTTCTATTTTAGAGGAGTGCATAGGCGCGGCTTAGAGGGTGCAAGTAAAAGTTAATAAAGAAGTTAAAAAAAAGTCTTTGTGTCAATAAGATAGGTTAGAGATAAAAGGGTGAAACAGCCTTGGCTTTAAGAGTGAACAGTAAAAGCATCAAATCACGACAAGGCAGATTTCAAACGATTAAGCGCTTTCATGACATTTGCTCTGGGAGTGCCTATGTTCATGCGCATAAAACCCTTGCCACCACGACCAAACATCGCACCACTGGATAAACCTAACTGCGCTTCTTGCACAAAAAATAGCGCTAATGCTTTGTCATCTAGGTTTAATTTTCTACAATCTAGCCAAAGTAGATAGGTACCTTCTGGGCACACCACATTTATTTTTGGTATATGCGCACGAATAAACGCAACAGCCTCATCACGCGTCGCTTGAAGGTAAGCCATTAATTCACTTAACCAGTCAGCCCCGCCACGGTAGGCGGCTTCAAACGCAATCATACTAAATGGGTTGGTCACTGAAACAGCGATCTTAGTAAGATGTGATTGGATGGTTTGACGGTAATTGGCATCGGGTATGATTAATGCAGAAAGTCCCAAGCCTGGGATATTAAAGGTTTTGCTGGGCGAAACGGCTGTGATGATAGCGTGAGGCGCATCTATGCTTGATGGTGCTGGAGCATTCTCAAAAGCAAGGCGACTTAGTGTGTGATGTTGCATATTGGCATACACCAAATCTGCATGAATTTCATCGGCTAGAATAATTAAATTGTGCTTTTTGGCGACAGCCAATAGGGCTAGTAACTCCTCTTTTAACCAAACCCGTCCGACTGGATTGTGAGGTGAGCAAAACATTAGTAAGCTCGCTTCTTTAGAGCAGGTATCTAGCTGTGAAAGATCCATTTGGTAATGCAAATTACCCAAATCATCTTCTTCTAAAATCAAGGGGTTTTCTATCAAACGACGATGCTGATCTTTTACCGCAGATAGAAAGGGGAAATATACTGGGGGCTGGACTATCACACCTGCATTTTCTGCTGTTAATGCTGCCACAACCAAGTTTAAGGAAGGTACCACGCCAGGGGTCAGTACTATCCACTCGCGTTTTACTGGCCATTGATGCTTTGCAAGTAACCAATCGATTAGAGCTTGATAGAGACCCTCAGGTGCAATTGAATATCCGTATATGGGATGGCTGGCTCTTGCTTGTAATGCTTTTGTAACAGCATCGGGCACCGCAAAATCCATGTCAGCGACCCACATTGGCAAGATATCATTCGTGCCAAATGTTTCAAGCCTGCCATCATATTTTAGCGATGCACTAACCTCCCGTGGAATGGTTTTGTCAAAGCGTTGCATCAGCGCATGCGTTCCCACAAGGTCACTTCGGACAAGCTGTGTTGGAATTTATGGCGTGTTTCACGAATTACAAAAGGAATTTCAATGGGTGATTGCATAAGCTTAAAGTGTTCACCGAGCAGTGCTTTGAGACCATCTATAGTGCTGACATTTTCGCCGTCTTGCTTGTAGCCACCTATCCATTGGTCGCGTGGCGTGTGTTCTTCTAGCCAGGTGTAGGGTGAGGTGATCATTAAGACGCCGCCTATATTTAACCTATGGTGAATATTGCTTAAAAAATCACGCGGGTTGTAAAGACGATCAATTAAATTGGCAGCCAGTATAAAATCGTAGCCAGTAAATTGTGGCTTAAGATTGCAGGCATCACCTTGCCAAAAGTCGACTTTGTGCGCCACATCCGTTAATTTAAGTTCAGCTAGACTGCGTTCCTGGTAGCTCACTAAATCACCTTCGTTCACCATGGTGTAACGCAGTATGCCTTGTTGGACTAGTTTTAGCGCTAAACCAATAAACCGTGCGGAAAAATCGATACCAGTGACATGGTCAAAATGCTTTGCTAACTCAAACGAAGCGCGGCCAGTGGCGCATCCCAAATCCAAGGCCTTTTTGGCGGGTCGTGTGTGTAAGTGTTGAACTGCAAAATCACTCAGCGCTTTAGGAAAATTTGGCACACCATAGTAAATATCACCATAATGAAACTCAGCATATTCTGAAAGTTGTTTATCAGTTTCGTAATGCGAAGCATGAATTTGTAAAGGAGTATCAGTCACAATATAGCGGAATCCTGCGTGTTGAAAAAAATGTCGGCGAAATGCGTAACGTGCATCTTTTAAAGCTTCGTTGCCAGAGGCTATCCACGAACCGCCTTTAATAATGTTATGACGACCATCGAATGTGGGTGTGGAGAAATCATCATATAAGGGGTGCACCTTAAACCCATCAAACGGAAAAATAGGAGTTTCTGTCCATTGCCAAACATTACCAACCACATCATACAAATCACCGTGTGCATATGTATTGACCGGACAAGAGGAAGCGTAATGGTCTAAAAATAGATTTGCGTTCATACTACCTCTTACTTTTTCATCTGACAAGCCAGCATGGGCATAGAGGCTATACCACTCGTGCTCTGAGGGCATACGCACTTGCTTTCCCGTATTAGCAGAGTGCCAATTGCAAAAGGCTTTTGCTTCGTGGTAGTTGACTTCGACTGGCCAGCTCCAAGGCATAGCAACTTCTTCCGTCATTAATCTGAGTTTCCAAACATCGCCTTGTTGTACCCAGAAAGTTGGATGCATTGCTTGAGCGTAATGCCGCCAAGCTAATCCTTCTTCCTGCCAATATGAGTCGTCTTTGTACCCGCCGGCTTCGACAAAAGCAAGAAACTCCGCATTAGAGGTTAAGTATTTTGCTGCCTGAAACGCTGTGCATTCACTTTCAAAATTACCGTACTCATTATCCCAGCCGTAATGTTCGGGAGATTTACTTAATGTAATTAGTCTAGGTGGTATGTCTACCAAACTATTGGAAGGCGCTGCGGTGTCTATCGCTGAACATGATCGCCAAGTGTCTTTTTTTTGCACATAGTGCAAAGCATGTTGGCGTATTAATACTGAGCTGGTTTCTAAATGAATACGCTCATGCTCTATGCCCATTAAAATCGTCCACCATTGATTCTCCCAATCCATAGGTAGGTTAAGTGGCAATGTACAAATTAATTGATCAACCACTTTGCGCACGCTGGCGCGGTAAGTTTTAACCTCTAAAGGCGTGGGCCAATTATAATTTTGCGCATTGATATCGTCCCATCCCATTTCATCTACACCCACAGCAAACATCGATTCAAATTGAGGATTGACGCGCTCAGTGATTAAGCCTGCTAAAATTAATTTATTAATAAAAAAAGTATTAGTATGGCCATAATAAAAAATCAGCGGATGCCTCAATTTAATAGAGTTCACATAATAGGCTTCATCACTAACTAATGTCTGAAACAAGCTCTCATATAAATCTGCAGTTTGATGAAAGTACTGGCGAATTTGCTCACGCAAGGCCGTTGCTTCCTGGGTGTCTAGGAGTGTGCTGCGATTTAAATAGGTGCTCATTAAATTTATGGCTTTGCTAGTAATGGTTATGATGGGCTTAAACTAACGCGTTGTTTTATTACAAACTAAAAGCTGGCAGTTGCCAGCTTTTAGTTTTCGCTATATTTCTTTAAATATTTTAAAGCTTTTATATTTGTAAATTAATACACAGACACGTATTGGTGCAGTTTTCCCTGCATTAGTTCACCATAATTTCCTTAATTTTTTTTGGATCCCAACATGCCATGGCTGTAATAGAGGCACTGGATTAAATTTCAGCCGATTGAGTTTTCGTCTTCATTTTTATATTTCACAGTTTTCTCAATAATAATTACACACAATCGCCCATTGCTGATGAATATCGATGCCAACAGTCTTTGTCATTGTGCTTACATACAAAATTATTTTCATCATTATTTTCATCTATGTTTTTTGACATGTTTGAATTTTTTAAATTTTCATTTTTCTCTAAAATTTTAGATGGTTTAATTTCTTTTTTTGATTTCATTTTCATTTCCTTACAAATAGTTTGTATGGGTGAATTCTATGTGTCTTGTTTAGATAAATCCAATGAATTGTTTTTAAGTATGTGATAAGTATTACTTATCAATAATAAAACCTATCGGGGTTAGAGGTAAGCCCTAATTACAGATTTTTGTTGAGACAGTGATTGGGTTATGTTGCAAAGCGTTAAACTTCTGAGGCTCTTAAACTGGTTTTCTTTTACTGCTAAGCTTCGAAATATTATTTCTAATTTGGATAAACTCTTGCTCGGTTGGTTTGCTCCAATTGCCACCAGATGAATTAACCATATAAATCACAGCCTCCGAGAAATCCTCTAGAGTTAAATCAGGCTTTCCACCTTTTGCTGGCATTTTTCTGACACCGTTATAGGCTTCAGCAATAACATGCACTTTGCCTTCCTTAATAATAGGCGCCCACGCGAGATTATTCTGAAATTTAGGAGCCCCATTCAAGCCAGAAGCATGACAAGCTATACAAATTGATTTATAGGTAGACTCTCCACCCGCGTAAGAAGTTAATGAGATTATTAAAGTCAGTACAAAGAATGAAAAAATTATAGTTTGTCGGAGCATAAGCTTAATTAATGGTAAGAAGTTTCGGTATTTGTAGATGTCGCTAAAAAGTATATTTTAGCTGGGAGTAAAAGGGGTGTGCAAGCAAAAGCTTAATTTTGTGTTAATTTCTAAGTTATGAAAGATACAAATTAACTAAATGCTTAATGTCAACATCTAATCAATCACAATTAAATCAATGGTTAAGTAAGGATCTTGCTTATACCTACCATTGCTCACCTTTTATAAAAAGGCTATTTGAGGCAGACAAAGAGCTAGAACAATCCTCACTTCAACATATGAGCCATCCATTTAGTCGGCAAGAAATGGAATCATGGTTAGATGACCGCAAAATTTCTGATGAGATAAGTTTAAATAAATCTCTTCGTAAACTTCGTCAGCAAGTGATAGCAAATATTATTCTTCGCGATCTTAATAAATTAGCTGATTTAGATGAGGTTTTAAAGTCAGTAACTACGCTTGCTGAAATTAGCCTAATTCATGCACATCAATTTCATTTCAATGCCCTGAAGTCTATCCATGGTGCTCCGATAGGATTAAGGGGAGAAGAGCAGCTATTAAGTATTGTCGGCATGGGAAAGTTAGGTGGAGAAGAGCTTAATGTGTCATCTGATATTGATCTAATCTTTGCTTACCCAGAAGAAGGAGATACTGAAAGTAAGGAGTCTATAAGCAATCAAAGCTTCTTTATTAAACTTTGCAAAAAAATCATATCGAGCCTTAATGATGTGACAGAAGATGGGTTTGTATTTCGCGTAGATATGCAATTAAGACCTTTTGGTTCTGAGGGGCAGATTGTATGTAGTTATCAAATGCTAGAAGATTACTATCAAAAATACGGGCGAGAATGGGAAAGATATGCTTGGGTCAAAGGTCGCGTTATTGTAGGACCTCAAATAGAGCTTACTAAAATTATTGAGCCATTTGTTTATCGTAAATATTTAGATTACGGTGCATTGAATTCTATGCGTGATTTAAAAACTCAGATTCAAAATGATGTAAATAAAAAAGGCATTCAAGAAAATATTAAAGTTGGTCGAGGTGGCATTCGAAAGATTGAGTTTATTGCACAAGTTTATCAGTTGATCAGAGGTGGCCAAGATAAGTCATTAAGACTTAAATCACTTTTACCTACATTAGCAGTTCTTGAAACTAAAAATTTATTATCTAAAGACGGAGTTAATTTATTAACTAAGGCTTATGAGTTCTTAAGAAATCTAGAGCATAGACTGCAGTATATGGAAGATATGCAAACACAAGAGTTACCAAAATCAGACGAGGGTAAATTAAGGTTAGTTAAATCTATGCAATACCAAGACTGGAATATGTTTTATCAAGATCTTGAAACTCACAGAGCCAATGTAGAATTTTATTTTGATGAAGTTTTTAAAGAAACAATTAAAGATCAAGATTCACCTCAATTAAATTCAACTAAAGCGCTTTGGAATGGCACTTTAAGTTTAGAAGATGCGCATAAGCATCTAAAGAGCTTAGGCTTTAAATTACCTCATGAGACCTATCAAGTTATTGACGGATTAAAGCATAGTTCCCGTTACCTTCATTTGCCTGAAGTGAGTCGACAACGATTCGACCTCCTAATACCTTTAATTATCTATGAAGTTTCTTCTGCTTCTAATTCAGATTCAACGTTCATCAGAATCATTTCAATTTTAGAGAGTATATGTAGGCGTGCGAGTTATCTTGCTATGCTCACTGAAAATCCAAGCGCATTAAAGATACTTATTAAACTATCTAAAGCGGGCCCATGGCTTACACAATATCTTATTCAGCATCCGATATTGATTGATGAATTACTTGATATTAATCATTTTTATACAAAGCCTGATTTTGTAGCAGTAAAAGAAAAGCTTCATAAAGATTTATTAGAGGCTAAAGACGATATTGAGCTGCAAATGAATATCATGCGCAATATTAAGCACGCCAACATTTTTAAGTTGGCTGCCTTAGAAGTGATAGGTGATGTGTCAGTAGAAAATCTCTCTGATTACTTAACTGAGCTTGCTGACTTACTTATAGAAGAAACACTTTTATTGGTATGGGGTCATATGTATCCAGAGCAAAATGACCCACCTAAATTTGCTGTCATTGCTTATGGGAAATTCGGCGGTAAAGAAATGAGCTATACCTCGGATCTAGATATTGTCTTTATCTATGATGATAAACGAGATGGCATGGCTGAAAAATATGCAAGATTTGCACAGCGGATCAATAGTTGGCTCAACACTTATTCCTCATCAGGCGTTCTTTATGATATTGACCTTGCATTAAGACCTGACGGGGCGAGTGGCCTATTAGTGAGTTCCATTGATGCTTTTAGAGATTATCAATTAAAGAGAGCCTGGACATGGGAGCATCAAGCAATTACCCGGGCACGCTTTTGTGCTGGAGATGTAGGAATAGGCAATCAATTTGAAAAGGTTCGACTCGATATTCTAGAAACCCAAAGAGATATAAAGCAGTTAAAGATAGATGTAGTGGACATGCGTGAAAGAATGCTCGAAAAACACAAAGTTAATCGTGAGCTTTTCGATTTAAAACAAGATCGCGGAGGAATTATTGATATTGAATTTATTGTGCAATATTTTGTATTAGCTTTTGGTTCTTCAAATAAGGCACTTACTCCTAATATAGGCAATATTGGATTACTTAATCTTTTTAGTGAAAAAAATTTAATGGAAGCTCTCGCAGCCAAAAAACTCATCAGTGCTTATCGACGATATAGAGAACTTCAACATCAATTAGGTCTTGAGGCTAAATTAGATGGAAGAATAAAGCATTCTGAAGTTACTGATCACCCGGCTGAGGTTGTATCTATTTGGAAAAGTATTTTTAATGATTAATTTTTTTACGGTTGAAAATATTTAATCTTAATATAAGTAATATCAAAACTATCACGGCATAAATAAGTGGCTCTGTTAAATCTTTTTTGACTAGCCATATAAAATGAAGAACACCTAGTATAGCTATGACATAACTGAGGCGATGCAATCTTTTCCAATTCACTTTAAGTCTTCTCATCATCTTGTCTGAAGAAGTGATAGCTAATGGCAGTAATAAAAGCCAAGCTAAAAAACCTACCAACACATAACGATGTTTAATAATATCATTTTTGATATCTACCCATGCAAACTGATAATCTAGCCCTATATAGCAGAGGAGATGAATTGAGGCATAGAAAAACACAAAAAGCCCTAACATTCTTCTATATAAAATCCACTCACTAATATTTGTAATTTTTCTTAAAGGGGTCATGCTTAATGTTAAGCATAAAAAAATAAGCGCCCACTTACCAAAGTGACGCTCAATAAATTCAACTGGGTTTGCCCCAAGATTACTTTGAAAGATAGCAATGCCTAATGAAAGAATTGGCCAGAGGCTTGCGATAAAGATTAAACGCTTGACATATGATTGATTCAATTTCAAGGTAGATTAAAAATACCTACTTAAATCCATGCCTTGATAAAGATGAGCTACTTCTTTTTGATAACCATTAAACATTTCTGTTTTAAGCCTTGGCGCCAATAGACTTTCCCCAATCCTTCTTTCAGTTGCTTGACTCCATCGAGGATGATCTACTTCGGGATTAACATTGGCAAAAAATCCATACTCTTTGGAATTGGCTTTCATCCATGTGGAGACAGGCATTTTTTCTACTAATCTGATTTTGGTGATAGCTTTAATGCTTTTAAAACCATATTTCCAAGGTACAACTAATCTAATAGGCGCGCCATTTTGCTTAGGTAAAACTTTTCCATATAAGCCAACTGCTAAAATAGTAAGTGGATGCATAGCCTCATCTAATCTTAGTCCTTCAGTGTATGGCCAATCTAGCATGTCATCTTTTTGGCCGATCATCTCGCTTGGTCGCTTTAGAGATACAAATTCAACATATTTAGCATTTCCAGTTGGAGAGACTTTCTTAAGTAATGAATGTAATGGAATACCTACCCAAGGAATAACCATAGACCAACCTTCAACACAGCGAAGTCTATAGATTCGCTCTTCTATTGGTATAAGTTTAATAAGCTCATCCACATCGAGTTTTAAGGGCTTAGCAACAGAGCCTTCAATCGAAATCGACCATGGATCAATTTTTAATAAATCTGCATGGTCATGCGGATCTGATTTTGAAGTGCCAAATTCATAATAATTGTTATAGCTTGTAATATCTTTAAGAGAAGTTAGCTTTTCATTGCCGTGGTTTTTTGCTTGCGCAAATGAAGGAAGGGAATTGAGAGCTCCAAAGCTAGTGTTGGCAAATGTTGATAGTGCAGAGGAGCTTAAAATTAAACCTAAATTTTTTATAAAATTTCTGCGATCATTATAAATATGTTCAGGAGTAATGTCTGAAGCTGGTATTTTTTTCATGTTAGTCATACTTAGTTTTAACTATTTTAAATATAGAAAGCTGGGTTAATTTGCTAGAAGTTGATATCTTATAGTATTTGATAGTTTGACAGAATTTTAAAGGGTAAGTTTTTTGGCCGGATGAAATAGATATGTGTAAGTAAAGATCAAACAGTATTGAACTTTAAAAGAAAGAAACATATCTAGATACTTAAATTAACAAGAAAGATAAAAAAATGGCAAAGAAAAAATGTAAATATAATTGGCATATGGCTTTTAGATGCGGTATTGGATCAGCATTTTATGTATTAGGCATTGCTGCTTTTATTAAATACTTATTAAATTAAGCCTGATGTCAAATAAAGAGATTGTATTAACAGAAGCAGATATGTCCAGGCTTATTGAAATGGCTTGGGAAGATAGAACACCTTTTGAAGCCATTTTAAAGACCTACCAATTAGATGAACCGTCTTTAATGAGGATTATGCAGGCACAACTTAAGCCCTCTTCATATCGATTATGGAGAAAGCGCGTTAAAGAAAAATCAAGCAAGCATTTAAAACTTAGATCACCTGACATTAAGCGAGATCACTGCAAAACTCAATATAAAATTAGTCGTTAATTATTATGAGAATGGTAAAAAAAGAAAACTTACCAACAAAAATTTGCCTTGTTTGTCAAAAACCTTTTTCTTGGAGAAAGAAGTGGCAGCTTGTTTGGAATGATGTGAAATACTGTTCAGAGCGCTGCAAGCGCCATAAAAATTAAGCATGATCGGAAAAATCAGAAAAAAACTTTTACCACCCGTATTTTCAGAGATCATTTTAGATCCAGTCATATGTCCGATATGCGGACGAAGTATTCCAGAATCTCAAAAAGATGCACACCATTTAATACCAAAATCTAAGGGTGGAAAATCTTTTGAATATCTTCACCGAATCTGTCATAAACAAATTCATGCGTTATTTAAAGAAAATGAACTCGCTAAAGTATTGAATACTGCAGAGTCATTAAGAAATCATTCAGATATGCAAACGTTTATTAATTGGGTGAAAAATAAACCAGATGATTTTTACGAGAGAGCTGCTAAAAGTTCACGTATTAAGAAGCAGTAAATTGTATTTTTCCATGTGTCGTATATTAATTGATGCCATATCATTTATAGAATTTTTTGTAACAAATAAAAAAGTATAATCATCAGTATAGTTACCGTAATCAGCGAAGTGAAATATCCGAAGCCATTTTTAAGCATCCAGCTTAATAAAGGTAATACTGGCATGACTGGCAATACGTAAATAAAATTTTCATTGGCTAACTTAGCAATTTTGTCGGTATCCTTACTTTCAAACCAAATCATAGTGTAAGCAGTAAAAGAAATAATTGGGAGTGCCAGTAAAAGTGCAGCTATTTTTGTATCTTTCTTACTTAATTCAGTCACAAGTACAATCACTAGGACCGCGATAATAATTTTTATGAAGTAAATCATTAGTAAACGATTTGCATATTTAGTTTTTCTGGTTTTTCTGGTAAATATAAAGCTTGATTATTGACTATCCTTTTTGTGCTCCAAAGAACAACGAGGGCATCTAAAATATCATTATCCATCACATCTTTTTTTTGATATTTATTTCTGATGGCATCAAAATTAAAGTTTAAAAAATGTTTATCAAGAAGAAACTTTCTTATTTTGAAGCCTTCAGCTGTCTTTTTACTTTCAATGATTACATTTTCATTGTTCATAGCCCTAAAGCTAACTTCTGGATGTATTTCGAATATTTTTATATCCTCATGATGAAGCACAGTTTGGACATCTCTTATTTTAGGAAACAAATACCAAGATTGAAGTGACATTGATTTACCAATCAGTTTTTTTGATACAAGGGATGCTTTTTCATAATTCGGTTGTTCGAGCATTTCTGGCGTAGGCGCTGTAAAAATAGAAGAGGCTTTTTTACCCAAAAGCTTTCTAGCTAATTGGTCAGCTTCTCGAGGCATCACTTCAGATAAGATTACAGGCATATCAATACCGATAATTAACTGGTTGGACTTAATAAAAAAATCCTTGAGATTATTCATGCTTTGAAAAATTGCAGTTTCAATAGCTTCATCTTGATTTTGCCAAACTGCAAACCAACCAGACTTACATCCATCGATGCCGATAATTAAAGACAACTAGCTCACCTTGCAATATTTCATTTTATTAAAACGCCATTGAGCAAAATATGAGTAGAAAATTTTACTGATAAAGTAAATCAGTGGCAGCTTGATTATAAAACTTAATAATCTCCATTTTTTTAAGTTATTCCATATAAGGCAAAATGCATCTATACCCCTATAAATTCTATCTTTGTCGTCGATAGCGTGAAGACTTAATAAAGCATCGTTATACGTAATACCGTATTTTCTTAGCAATTTGTTGTGTTTATGAAGATTGCACCACATGAAAATACCTTTTGGTGCGATTGATCTATAGTAATTAATCTCTTTTGAACAAAGGCTACAATGTTGATCGTAAAGGATTTTTATCATAATTTTCTTAATTTCAAAATGAGAAAGGCTCCAAACCATTCGGGGGAAAATTTGGAGCCAATCGAGCAATATTTCAGCTTATTGCTTACTTTCTTGACTAAAAATGCTCACAAAAATTCATTTTTTATAAAATATACGAAATATGTAAACTATTGATAGCATTTAACTTAAAGGTCAAAAGTTTTTAGGTTGCTTCGAGTGACTTTTTTATAATAATCAATATGTTAAAGCGTATTTATTTATACCCATTATTTAATTATGGGTCATGGTTACCATGAATAAAATTAAAATATTTTGAAAAATACAAATCACAGGCTAAACTCACAAGAAGATAATTTACTAAAACAACAGTTAATTATTTTTAGTTATTGCAAGTTGTTTTCTATCAACCATTAGGAGGTTCCTATGTTTCAAGATTTTTTTAAATCCGTAAAAAATAAATGCTTATTAGGATTGTCTTTATTAGGCTTATCAACATTAGCTTTTGCAGAGAGCCATGGAGCTCAAGTTCTCCAAGCAAATGATTTCGTTGGTATTTCTTTTTGGCTAATTTCAATGGCATTAGTTGCTTCAACTGCTTTTTTCTTCCTTGAAAGAGATCGTGTAGCCGGTAAGTGGAAAACTTCTCTTACTGTATCTGGTTTAGTTACATTAGTAGCAGCTGTTCACTATTTCTATATGCGTGACGTGTGGGTTGCAACAGGATCAACACCAACAGTGTATAGATATATTGATTGGTTAATTACAGTGCCTTTATTAATGATTGAATTCTATTTAGTTCTTTCAGCCATTACTAAAGTTTCCAACGGCGTTTTTTGGAGGCTTTTAATTGGTACTTTAGTTATGCTTGGCGGTGGTTATGCTGGTGAAGCTGGTTACGCAGATGTTATGACATCATTCATTATTGGTATGCTTGGATGGGCTTATATCCTCTACGAAATTTTCGCTGGTGAAGCAGGTAAGATCAATGCAAACAAAGCCCCAGCAACAGTGCAAAAAGCTTTCAATACAATGCGATTAATTGTTACATTTGGTTGGGCAATTTACCCATTAGGTTATTACTTTGGTTATTTAACTGGTTCAGATCCTGCAAGCAGCATGGCATCATTAAACATCATCTATAACTTAGCTGACGTTTTAAACAAAATTGCTTTCGGTGTAATTATTTGGTCTGTAGCAGTATCAGAATCAAAATAAGTATGTAATTTTTTAAAAAACTGTGCAGCTTTGGCTGCACAGTTTTTTTATTTTTACTGATTATATTTAATAATATCAATAGCTTAAGACAATAAAATCGATACACTAATCCCATGAGCATAGATGAGTTCAATTTAGTTTATAACGCAATCTCATTTGCAATCGCTGCTTTTGGAGCATCAACCGTATTTTTCCTCCTTCAAAGATCACAAGTTTCCCCCGCATACAAAACCGCATTAACTCTTTCGGGGCTTGTTTGTTTAATTACAACCTACCATTACTTAAGAATCTTTGAGAGCTTCAATAGCGCTTATGTATTAAAAGATGGTTTAGTTATGCAAACTGGCATGCAATTTAATAATGCATATCGATATGTTGATTGGCTATTAACCGTTCCCCTATTACTTCTAGAATTTGTTTTAGTCTTAAGATTGCCTCATGCAGAAACATACAAAAAAGGGCTGGCGCTAACGTTAGCCGCTGCGTTTATGGTGATTCTCGGTTATCCCGGGGAAACCCTTACAGTTGGATTTGCTAAGGTTATTTGGTGGGTTTTAGCAATGATCCCATTTTCTTATATATTGTACGAAATGATTAAAGGAGTAGGTGCATCAATCAAGACTCAACCTTTAGTTGTTCAGCCATTATTCAAAAAAACAAGATTACTTATTATCCTGTCTTGGTCGTTTTATCCGCTTGTATATATCCTGCCTTTATTTGGGCTGTCGGCATTCGTAAGCATCCAGGTTGGGTTCACTGTTGTTGATATAGTTGCTAAATCAGTTTTTGGTATTTTGATTTATATTATTGCGCAAAGAAAGTCAGAAATTGGCGCTTAGTTAAGTCTTTGACAAACAGATATATTTTCTACATATATTCTTTTAAATAAGACTCATTATGATTTCAAATGAAAGCGATTCACTAGAGAGCGTTAAAAAACATCTAGCCAAGTCTTTTGAGGTGAATGAAAAGAATTTATCTCTATGGCTTAATTGGCATGGGGAATCAGAAGGAAAATTAATTCGCTCTCACTTAGCGCTTTCTACCGGTGAAGCCTTAGGACTGTCAAAGCATACAGCAATTATTTGGGCAGTTGTTTGTGAGTTAATTCATAGCGCCTCACTTCTCCATGATGACATTTGTGACAGCGATGAAATTAGAAGGGGGAAAGTAAGTGTATGGAAAAATTTTGGTATACCCGCTGCTATATGCACTGGAGATTATTTAATAGCAGAATCCTTTAAAAAAATTACTGAAATTGAACAAGGCTGGCATCAAAATATCTTGCTAGGGTTGCTTTCAGGTACTGTGAAGGAAATTGTTTTTGGCCAATCAGGAGATCTCAGCACAAACTTCTTAAACTTAGGTTGGGAAGACTATAAGAATGTTGCTATGGCAAAAACATCACCACTTATTTGTTTGCCTATGATGGGGATGTTTAAATGTGCCGAGCTAGGTGAGCCTTATTATATTAATTTAAGAAAAATGACAGACGAAATAGGACTTGCTTACCAAATTGTGAATGACTTGGAAAATATTTTATTAAATCAAGCTAATGAAATTCCCACAGATATTAAGTTTGAAAGAATGAATGCATTGGTAGTTTTAATTAAAGAAAAGTCTTCTGAAAAAGAAATTAATTTTCTTAAAAAAAATAAAGAAGAGCTTAAGCAATTTTTAATTTCTTCAAATATTAAAGATGATTTAATCGATAGGATTCAATTGATATTAGTAAATATAAAAGATTCTTTACACCTTATGCCAATAGTCATAAGACCTATTATTTCTTCTCTTTGTGAAGGAATAGACAAAAAAGCTAGCCAATTTATATATGCAAAATAAAAAAATAATTGTGATTGGAAGTGGTTTTGGTGGCATAGCCGCAGCCTTGCGAATGAGGGCGAAGGGCTATGAAGTGGATTTACATGAAAAATTAGATCAAATTGGGGGAAGAGCAAGGCAGTTTAGTCGAAATGGCTTTGTTTATGACGCAGGCCCCACAGTAATTACTGCGCCTTACCTTTTTAGGGAGTTATTTGAAATATTTAATGAAGACATTGATGATTTTATTAAATTTATTCCTCTAGATCCTTGGTATCGCTTTAGATTCCATGACGGGACATTTTTTAATTATGGCCCAGATCAAGATCAGCTATTAGAGCAAATAAAAGCTATTGAGCCTAGAGACGTCAATGGCTATCTTAAAATGCTTCAGCATGCTGAGAAAATATTTGAAGTAGGCTATCTCAAGCTTGCTGACCAGCCTTTTCATAAATTTAGCAGTTTAATTCGATATACCCCCGATATTATTAAATTAAAGGGCTATCAATCAGTTTATCAATTTGTCTCAAGCTATCTAAAACATCCAAATTTAAGGCAAGCATTCTCAATTCAGCCATTGCTTGTTGGAGGTAACCCTTTTAATACCACTTCAATTTATGCTCTTATTCATGCGCTTGAAAAAAAATGGGGAGTATTTTTTGCCAAAGGAGGCACTGGAGAAATCATATCTCAGCTAAAGATGCTTATGGAGCGTAAGGGTATAAACATATTTCTCAATAGTGAAATTAAGAAAATTATTACTAGTGAAAAAATGGTTGAAGGTATAGAAACTGAAGAAGGCAAATTTTACAAAACTGATTATTTAATTACAAATGCAGACCCTATTTATACAAATAGTAATTTAATAGGGCGTAAGAAAATTTCGCTTCATAATAAATTTGTACAAAAAACAGCAAAGCACTCAATGGGTTTATTTGTTCTTTTCTTTGGAACAAAAGTCAAATATGACAATATTGCTCACCATACTATTTGGATGGGACCTCGTTATAAAGAATTGCTGAGCGACATCTTTGACCGCTATAAGCTATCCGAGGATTTTTCTATTTACCTTCATAGGCCAACAGCAACTGATCCTGATTTCGCACCTATAGGCTGCGATAGTTTTTATGCGCTAGTGCCAGTGCCAAATTTGAAAGGAAATATTAGCTGGAAAGATGAGGCGTCGGCATTTACACAATCTATTATTCAGGCTCTAGAGCAAACCATGATGCCAAAACTCAGAGAAAATATTTGCGAATCATTTGTTATGACCCCTGAGGATTTTTTACAGGATTACAACACACCTTTTGGCTCAGGATTTTCTATAGCGCCGTTATTTAGGCAATCAGCATGGTTTAGAACGCACAATAAAGATGATTTATATCAGAACCTTTTTTACGTAGGTGCTGGGACTCACCCAGGAGCAGGTGTTCCGGGTGTTCTTAATTCAGCCAAGGTCATAGATAAATTGATTCCATAACATGGAGAATAATTTATTGATGCGTAAGCATGGAAAAACCTTTTATTGGGCATCTTTTTTTCTTGATAACGTAAAAATGCAAGCGATTTACTCTATCTATAGCTTCTGTCGAAAAATAGATGACATGGTCGACGAAGCTAAAAACTTAAATATTGCAAAAAAAAAGCTTCTCATATTTATTGATGCCTGGAATAAAGGCAAGCCTCATCCGGTCATTAATGTATTAAATAATATCCCAAAGGAAAATTGGCCGAATCAAAAGCTTGTAAAAATGTTTTTGAATGGACAGATATCTGATATTAAATTTGCCTCATTCAAATCAGAAAAGGCTTTAATTATTTATTGTTACCAAGTTGCAGGTACCGTTGGATTGATGGTTTGTGACATTTTTGGTGTAAAAGATAAAAAAATGCGATATTTTGCAATCGATTTAGGCATTGCAATGCAATTGGTTAATATTTCTCGGGATATTTATGAAGATAGTGCGCGAAAAAGGATTTATCTTCCTGAGACTCTCATTGGTAAACACTCACCCGAAGACATAGCTCATCCAACAAAAAAAACTGCCGCAAAAATAGATTTAACTCGAAAAAAAATTATTAATTTAGCTAATATTTATTTTGCTAGCGCTAGTCAGGCGATTGATCACCTTCCCCGGGGAGCAGCTCTTGCAGTTAAATTAGCTTCTGCACTCTACCAGCAAATTGGATATCAGTTAATTCAGACTCAATATCAGCACAAAGAAAAAAGGTGCTATGTAAGTAATTTTTCTAAGCTATTGATAACATTGAAGGTTATTGCTAAATTTCTTATTACTTTTCAAGTTAAATTAAAACCGCATAATAAGAGCCTGCATAAATTTATAACTACCCTTCCAGACTGCCACTTTTAATATATGAAACAAAAATTTGATATTGGAATTATTGGTGCTGGTTTATCTGGATTAACTCTTGGCAACTCTCTTCTTAGTAAAAAAATTAATAATTTCATTTTATTTGAAAAGGATATCAATACTAAAAGCGACAAAACATACAGCTTTTGGTCAGGACCAGGATTGATTGATATCAAAAAAAGTTTCAGTGCAAAACCTAAAAAAGAATGGTCACAAATAGAAATTAAGGTAAAAGGTAAATCTTATAAGATTGATCTGGGCGAGTATAGATATGCATGTTATAGCTCAGAATCAATTCTTGGCGAACTATACAAAAATCTTGCTAAAAAGGGTATTCAAGTAAGGCAGGGGCATTCAGTCAAGGATGTTAGAAAGAATCAAGATGGTTGGGAAGTCAAATTAAAGAGTAAAAAAATATTACTCAAAAATATAGTAGATAGCAGACCGAACAAAACATTTGATGATAAATATCCGTCATTGAAGCAAGTTTTTGTAGGCTCCGAAATCATTTCGAACGAAAATATATTTGATGAGAATGTCGTGACATTGATGGATTTTGCCGAGTCTAAAAAAAATGTAATTTTTACTTATATTCTTCCATTCTCAAAAACTAAAGCATTGATCGAAACAACTTTTTTTTCTTCTGAGATAGATTTCAAAGAAGTTGAAAAGATTCATAAACTTACTTTAACGAAGTTTAATATCAAAGAAATAACAAGAACTGAAAAAGCCGTGCTTCCAATGTCACCATACATTAATAGAAAAATGAAAAATCATTACTTTAGAATTGGGAACTTTGCTGGAGCATCAAGACCTGCTTCCGGATACGCTTTTACTCGAATCGCTCTATGGGCTCACCAAATAAAAGCAAAAAAAGAATTTAGCTACGAAATGATTGCACACAAAGAAAATTATCTTACAAATTGGTTAGATAAAATCTTTCTTTCCGTTTTAAGATCTAGCCCTCAAAAAGCCCCTGAAATATTTAGGATTTTTTTTACAAAAGTCCCAACTTCATCTGCTATAAGATTTTTATCTGACCAATCACGGATATTCGATTATTTAGCAATTATTTTGAAATTACCAAAATTAGTAATGCTTAGGGGTTTGATTAACTTATATGTTAAATAAGGTTAGAATTCACCAGTTTTTTTATTTGATATTAAGTCTTTTTTTAATATTTGTTACTCAACGAAATACAGCTTTCAATATTGCCGACGTTAATTCATCGCTAGCAATTCTATTCCTAATTATTATGTCATTGGGTGTCTCCCATGGCGCTGCTGACTCTATTGTTATATGGAAAACTTTTCCCAGGTTTAAGTTGAAAGCTCTAGCTTTCTTAATTTATTTATTAATTGTATTTTTAGGGCTCATTCTGTGGTTTCAAAGCCCCATGATAGGTTTAGTGCTTTTACTCTTAATGTCAATGGCCCATTTTGGCCAAAGTGATCTTTCATACTTAGTTCGAGCTTCTCAAAGCATTAAGATTTCTTGGGGCTGTGTTATGACATTGCTTCCCGTCATTTTTTTTGAAAACGATGTTAAATTAATTTTCGATAGTTTAGTAGATTCAGATTTAAACCCTAAAGTATTTGAGATACTTAAATTTATTACAATTATCTTTATCGGTAGTTTTTTATTCTTACTTTACATTCATAAGGGTATTACTAAAAAAGATAAATTTATTCTTGTCCTCGAGTTTCTAGTTACAGTCATTCTCGCTAGTCTTTTAAGTCCAATTTATTGGTTTACCTTCTACTTTTGTTTTTTCCATGGCCTTAGAGCTTTAATTAATATTGGAATTAAATCTTTTAGAGACATAATATTCCTAATAGCTTTCACTTTGCCAGTTACCTTTTTTTCTTACTTCTTTCTTTTTCATAATTTGCAGATTAGCTATTTAACCATCATTTTTTCTGTTTTAATGGCTCTTACAATTTCCCACATGTTCTTGCCGTTAATCAATCGTTTACTATTAAGTAACTTTAAGAATCGGTAAAATTTTTGACAGTTAGCGAATCTGCTACAATCTAATTACAAACAATAACTTGCCATTTAAATATTATGCTTAGCGCTCTCATTATTATTTTTGTAATAACATATGCCGCAATTACGCTTGAACATTCGATAAAAATCAATAAGTCAGCTACTGCACTATTGGGCGCAGGATTGCTATGGACCATTTATGCGGTTTCAACAGGTGATCATTTACTTGTGGGTCATCAATTGAGTGAGTCTATTGCTTCTACTGCAGAAATTGTTTTCTTCTTAATTGGTGCGATGACCATTGTCGAAGTCATAGATGCGCATAATGGTTTTGAAGTGATTACATCTCGTATTAAAACTAAAAAGCTTTCACATTTATTATGGATAGTTGGGTTTCTATCCTTTTTCTTGAGTGCAGTTCTTGATAATTTAACTACCACAATCGTGATGATTTCACTCACAAGGAAACTATTACAAAAACAAGAAGATAGGCTCCTATTTGCAGCAATGGTAGTGATTTCTGCTAATGCAGGTGGTGCCTGGTCTCCTATCGGCGATGTTACAACGACCATGTTATGGATAGGCGGGCAGATAACATCACTAGCTATTATTAAAGGGTTGTTCTTAGCGTCATTAGCTAATCTCATTGCACCGTTATTGTTTGTTAGTCATGCCATGCGAGGCAAACTTATTTCATCTCAAACTAAAACATATAACGCCTCTTCAATGCTGACTTCTAATTTTGAGCGAAATACGATGTTTTATTTAGGACTCGGTATTTTAATACTAGTGCCTGTATTTAAAACAGTGACGCATTTACCACCTTTTATGGGTATCCTTTTTGGATTAGGAATTCTTTGGTTAGTAGGGGATTTGATACATTACAAGAAGGACGATGCTGACAAACAGCAATTCACTCTAGCCCATGCTTTGCATCGAATTGATATGACTTCCATTGTTTTCTTTATCGGTATTTTATTAGCTGTGGCAACACTCGAGCATAGCCATATACTTCACTCACTCTCTGAGTTTTTAGATAAAACGGTGGGTCGTCAGGATTATATTGTGACGTTATTGGGATTGCTGAGTGCAATTGTAGATAATGTGCCCCTTGTTGCAGCTTCAATGGGGATGTATGACTTAGCAAAATATCCAGCTGATAGTTTCTTATGGGAATTTATGGCGTATTGTGCAGGCACAGGTGGATCCATACTCATTATTGGTTCAGCTGCAGGAGTCGCTGCAATGGGCTTAGAAAAAATACCATTCTTTTGGTACGTTAAAAAGATTAGTTGGTTAGCTTTAATTGGTTATTTTGCAGGAATAGCTGTTTATATCACTCAATATAATCTAACTCATTAAAAATGTTGGTTTCACTTTTTAATTTTTTATGAATATCAAGAATTTCGACGCTCATTCAAATTGCATTCTCAACCTCATCTATTAAAACACTTGGTTTTAATTTTAAAGCATCTGCTAGTTTAAATACAGTGAATAAGCTTGGATCTTTTTTACCCATTTCTAAATCACTGATATAAGCGCGAGATAAATTAGCTTCTGTAGCTAAAACTTCTTGAGTTAATAATTTTGCTAACCTTCTCTTCCTTAAGGTCTTTCCAAAAGCGGCATCTAATTTAATTAATGATATCAAGATCAGACTCAAACTGAGTAATGACAGTACTTAAGTCAATATTTAATAATTCAGCATAGCGTTTTATGACAATCTGTCTTAAGAACCCATAGGAAGTTGCACTATTTAATTCAATATCACCTATTTGGTGGCTTGAAGAGCAGAGGGTATATGCAATATCGCCAATACTTTTATTTTGCGCGATTCTTGCTTGCCTTAAAATATTCCCATCGTAGATAAGCTTTGTTGGCATTATTAATTTCATCTTTTGTTAATATCTTTTTATTGGCTAATAAGAGATAATTTTTTGCAAATCTAAAGGAAGAAAACTTAAAAGTTTTATTTAAATGCACTTAAACTCTCTTAATTTATTACAATTAAGATTGAATAATGCGCTTAATTTAATTGCAAACTGCCACTTTTAAAGCACTAAATTTTAGCTAAGAATTGACGTTCAGAAATTTCTTGATGGGAAATGGTGAGACATTGGTTTTCTTTTTCATGAAAAGAGGAAAGCTCTGCTATAAACCAATGTTTTTTAGAGGGAGAATGGCAAGGATATTTAAATACAAATTTTTTTCCAGGATTTTTGGCTAAATCTCGAATTGCAGAAGCTGTTTCCCTTGCATTTTCTTTTTCCAGACCCTTGACCTTATCTAATATCTCTAGATAATTTGCACCTTCACATAGAGCGGTCGTTTTATGTAAAGGGGGATTGCGATTAGCCGCTGCTCTCCAAGCTTCATTGACCAGAATAATGGTGCCATATTTATCCATGATAGCTATACGAGGGGAGGCAAAATTTAAAGCATTACGTGCAAAAACCTCTACTTCTCTTAAACGCTTTATTTTACTTGGTGGATAATTTTCTACATCATTACCAACTTCTGTTGAAGCTAAATATACATAATCAGCATTTAGATTAAGCCATTGAATAAGAACAAGAAGTCGTTCGGATTCCGGCATGACTAAACCATTAATCCATTTTCTTGCAGTTTCCCTTGTAATTGGGGTTACTGAGCGTAAATTGAACTCATCAGAGAATTTTTGTGCAGTTGGAATGCGACTAAACTTATTTACTAAACCTGAGCGCAGGGCAATAGAAAATCTTTCTAACATATTTGTTTTGGTATTCACAATAGTCTTGTTCTTAAGATAGCCTTTATAAGTTTTAGTTACACGACTATGCGCTATTTATAGAATACAAAGGGATATTCTTTGTTACACATCTAGTTACAATTGCCACTTTATAATTGCTATTTCAATTGTGTGATTTAATTCTAATAATCAAAAATTATGATGCTTTAGATTTAGTGTGCGATGATTAACTGATCCCAGTTAGTTGTGTAGTTTCTTGATTTAAAGTTAGCTTTCATTTCCCATTCTTTTGTAATACCTTCACTGCCTAACCTTAATTTACCTTTCCATCTTTGATTGATGGTATCCATCACCCTCATACGAGAATTTGAAATTGTGTTGCTGAATAAATTGCCTTGCACTTTATCTTTGGAAGTTAAATTACACAATGTAATACCAGCTTTTTGATAGTCAAAACCATCGCGGTAAATATAATCTAATCCCAATAAGGCAGCATTGGTTAATACTATGGTGTCATCACTTGGTTGAAATAATGGAATGTTGACTCCATTAGCATATTGTTTTTTATCATTATGGGGGCTTGTTCTTATATAGATATATAAAGAGGTGGCTACAGAATTTTGCTTTCTCATTCTTTCAGCAGCACGGCTGGTATATGAAGTCACAGCCTCTATGAGTTCTTGTTTGTCTCTCACTCGTCTACCAAAAGAACGGGATACGATAATCTCTTTATTAGGTTCTTCTATATCTTTTAATTCTATACACATCACGCCATTAAGTTCACGCACCGTCTTTTCAAGAACAATGCTAAATTGTTGACGTATATAGTCTGGATCTGCATGTTTTAAATCTAGGACAGATATGATGCCAAGCTGATTAAGTTTAGGCGCTAATGATCTACCAACCCCCCAAACATCAGAAACGGGAAAATGACTCATCCAGGTTTCAAGCGTATCTTCATCCATGACATTTAAATTACATACACCTTTAAACGATGGATTCTTTTTTGCAATGTGATTAGCTAATTTTGATAATGTTTTAGTAGAGCCAATACCAATAGAAACAGGCAATCCTGACCATTGCTTAATTTTAGTTTTAATTTGCTGGCCATACTTAATAAGATCTTTGGATTTGAATGAGGTTAGGTCTAAGAATGATTCATCCACGGAATAGACTTCTTGGTCAGGACTAAATTTGGATAACAATGTCATTACGCGATGGCTCATATCTAGATAGAGTGTGTAGTTAGATGAGAGAGCTGTGACATTCTCTTGCTTGGCAAACTCTTTAAGTTTAAACCAAGGTGTTCCCATTTTAATACCAAGCTCTTTAGCTTCATTAGAACGAGAGATAGCACAGCCATCGTTGTTACTTAATACCACCACTGGTTTATTTTCTAGCTTAGGATTAAATACCCTTTCACAGCTGACATAGAAGTTATTAACGTCAATAAGGGCGATGGATTTCATAAATTTATTTTACTTGAAAACAAGGGGTTCGAGCAGGCTAGGGCACGGGATTTTTTTTAAATAAATCTGTGCTAAACTGCCGTTATGTTT
>ENA-ORCY01000201-ORCY01000201.1-marine-metagenome-genome-assembly--contig:-NODE-201-length-41813-cov-4.435427_pt1 | contig 41813 bp, 32 predicted proteins | sample MGYA00248634_ERZ508507 | MGnify/ENA primary metagenome ERZ508507 (study PRJEB26178, sample SAMN06266269) | marine metagenome | isolation source: Columbia River Estuary | place: USA:Columbia River Estuary... | reverse complement strand
TTGTGTTTTGTAACATATTGAAATTCAAGCCCTGTTGCACGAAAATATAATTTCGTTCAATATTTGTATCATTTTATATAAACTGACATAGATTTGACATTATGTCATCGCGATATAAATTAAAGCTAACAATGAATAAAAGTATTTTACTAGTAGGTTTGATGGTCATCTTATCATTTGGTTGCGCCTCACGAATCAATTACAACGATTCTAACTACGAAGTAGTTTGTCAAGGTCAAGACGCTGAGGGAGGATACAAAATAAATGTATACATGTCCAATTGGGATGAAACGCTAGCCATACAACAGGCTAAAGAGCGGGCTATTCACAGCGTCATGTTTAAAGGTGTGAAAGGTTCAGATTGCACGGATAAGCCTCCGTTGTGTACAGTGACTTATGCGACAGAAAAGGAATACTTTGATCATTTTTTTGCAACCAAAGAGTATGCGTTTTATGTCTTCGATGTCAAAAAGATAGCGGCCGATGCGACTAATCCAAAGTTGGGGTACACCGTGTCTATCAATTATAGCGCTCTTCAAAAAAAGCTAGCGCAGCAAGGGTTAGCAGTTGCTATGGTTGATAGAGATTCGACTACGATTGATGGTGAGTAAGGATTTCAGGAGTTTCAAAAAAAGCAGGTATTAAAATTTCAAGCTGGAGGATAACAGCTGCTATACCCAACAAAGGCCAAATTCATCTGGCGTATTATCCTTGTTAGGATCAACCTGGGCTTTATGAGATTCGTTATACGATTCAATAAAATCTTCAATCCTATAAAATTGGTTTGCTTGACAAAATTTAGACACATTTTTTTGTATCTTTATTTCTACTAGGATGCTCAATAGACTTGGCGTTTGAAGTGTTCTTTTAGACAATTCTTGGTAGGATTCCAGTACTGTTACAACCTGATACTTGTTCCAGTTATATAGAATGCTTGTAAGTTCTTCGTGACTAATTTCAGAGGTTATTGGGACATGCTGTTTCATCATGTATTAAGCTATTTTAAAATTCTACACAAATATATCAGTACGATTATATTACTTGGCCCATAATAAGCCCGCGAAAGTGGTATTATGTTGGTGTGGAATTAGTTAACACTACCAATAGACACGAATTATTTATAAGGTTTAAAACTAATAGTTTTATATTTGGCTCATAATAAGCCTGACAAAACGTATGAAATTCGAATATTCGCATCTTGTAGAAGATGTACAGAAAAAGGCTGTTATACCTGTAAAGGGTGTTCGCGATGTTAAATTACTAAAAGAGGATATAGAGTCTGTTACGGGATTAACGATTAGCTACAACACACTTCGCAGATTATTTGGCTTTTTAGAGAGGACCACCCCATCGTTAATTACACTTAACATATTATCTCAATATCTCGGGTTTAAGTCCTACGCAAACTATCTAAACAACAAGAGTAATTTTGACGATTGGTATTTTTACCAGAAGTTACTTCATATGCAGACTTCAGGCAACATAAGCGCTGATCAGGTCAAACTCTTGAACATTGGCTTATTAAACACCTTGAATATAGCACCAATTGCTAGCTTCATTGGTTCGGTTGTGGAGAGATATGACGTGAAGAGTCTTTCGGTAATTTTTAGTGGTTTAGCGTTAGATAAAGTGCCTGAAGGTCCTCAAATGAAATTGGGAACTATACTGTCTCATGCGTTCCTCAGGATATCGAGAGAAACGGCGTTAGCACTCTACAAAGAGCTTTTACCCATAGATTCATTCAGAAATATGGTTCCTTTAACGTATATAGATTATTCAAATCTTAACACGTTATACGGCGATGTTGTAATTTTGATTAGAGCGCTTAATTCCAACGTATCTGATGTCTTTTTTTCGAATCTAATCCTCGAATATAGGCATTTTTTCAACGGCAGTGGGTTTCAAAACAAGGAGATTCAATTGCCTAAAAATAGTAATTCTCTGCATCACGTATTATTGGGAAGATACTACGGCTATAAAATAATGGCGAGTGAAACCAGAGATCCTGTCTTACTTAAAGAAATTCTTAGGCAGTGTAAACAGCGCAATATGACTCACTTTTCACAAGAGTTGTTCCTAGCACTTATTCTTAAAAATGAGATGAATACGTTAGCTACGATTCTCGATTTATACTATGAAGAATTATTGGAGTCCGATCGTTGGAATGCAAAAACAACCACTGCGATTACCTTAATTAGTCTGGCCAATTTAAATGTATTTACCAATGATTTAAAGCCCGCTCGAAGAAACTTAGAAATAGTAGAGCTAGAAAAGGCGGAAATGAGTTATCATAATTATCTGGGTCTATTTTACCACTTTACCTATTTAAAAATCAGTTTTGCAGAAAATAATAAGAAGGAAAATGCCTCATCGCTGGTCGAGTTACATAGGCTTATAACCCTAACAGGTTTTAATTACTTTAAGACTATTTCTATACCATTTATTTTAAAGTCATCGGCACCAAAAAACTAAATGGGATATCTGTTTTTTTCGATTCTGTGTTATGCCTTAAACAATGTACTTTGGAAAAAGAGCCTGGAAAAAGGGTCTGTTTCACTTATCATGACATACAGAGCTTTTTTTACGAGTCTGATAACCGTGTTTGGCGTTGTTGTGTTGGATCTAGAATGGATGAGTAACGCTGAATTATGGCGAATAACGGTAGGGTCGTTTATAGGCGTTGTCGGACTTGTATGTATGTTGTTGGTGATAAAAAGAGCATCGTTACAGTGGGTTGGGATATATAATCTTATAGGCGTTTTTTTTGCCACGATATACCTTGTGTTTGTTAAGCATATTAGTATTTATGTATCGCTTTTGGGTGGCGTTATTATTATCGTGGGGTTTAGTTTATTTCTGTGTGCTTTGCGTGAAACCCAACTAAAAATAACATTAAAGGAGCATGTACTTCTTTTGTTAATGACCTTAAGTTTCTCGGGTGCGTCTATCATCCAGTGGGAAAACCTAACAGCCCACATTTCGCCTTTATTAATCCTAGCAAATCAAGAAGTTATGGTTTTATTTTTGGGGGTATTATGGGTGCTTAGGCAACGAAAAAAAATAGACATAATCGGGCAATCTAAGATTTTTTTAAAACCCGTGGTAATCATGAGTATTATCATTCTTTTGGCGCAATTTTTAGGACTACTGGGTCTCAAAATAACAGATCCTTTTATAGCTAGTTTGGTGTACTTAGCTACACCCTTAACCACCATAGTATTCAGTGTTATTTTTTTTAAGGAAAAGCTAAGTTGGAAAAATACAGTAGCTATTGTACTTATTGCATTGGGTGCATTTTTAGTACACTGCAGCGAGAGATACTAAGTATGGGCGTTACTAAATAAAAAAGCCACCTGCAAGGTGACTTTTTTAGAAGTGGAGCTGCCGGGAGTCGAACCCGGGTCCGAATCGGAATAGAGTTGCGCTTTCTACACGTGTAGTTTTGCTTGATTTTCGAGACAGGCCAGGTGCATTACAAACCCAAACTATCCTTATCCTACGTTATAAATTTTGGCTTGGTAGAAATACACCAAAATTATCTCAGATTATCGACCGCCTGTGATCCCTCGTATCCGAGACATGACTTGGGCAAGCGGATGGCAATTGCTTAGTCTCTAAGACTACGCAGCCATGGCAAAGTTAGACTCGCCGTTTACGTTGTTGAAAGCGATATTTAAGAGCATACCCTCAAGCTCTACGTGCTTACACATCTATTGGCCAACCCGTCAAAAGCCAGAACAGCCCCAGATTAGTTGATTGTGCTGCGATTAAAAGTGTAACCTCTTAAAAGCAGCATGCAAAAATACAGTCATTCGTCCCATTTACACTATTAATACTGAGACTTAATCCATTTTAACACAGTCTACCGTTTCAAAATAGTACATTCGCCTTGTGAAGAAGTTTTTATTTGCCCTATTTTGTGTTTTTGCATTTATGCAATGTAGACCTACACTTTATTCGGTAAGTCAATTGCCTACACAGTTTATCGAAATAGGATCCTACGGTGGTTTTGCAGGTACTACAACTTCTTCCTATATACTACCTAACGGTCAGCAATTTATGACCTCAGGAACCATAGGCTCACCGCTCACAAGCAACGAGATTGTCCCTGTTACAGTCAAAGTCTATAAGGCGATGTGCTCTCGTTTAGACGCTATACGTTTTAATCAATTATCAGGTAACGAAGAGGGAAACATGACGTATTTCGTGAGACGCAAAACCAACAAATTAGATCATAAAGTGCAATGGAGTTCTATGGATAGTGGACCTCCAGAGCTTGTTTCGTTTTATAATGATGCCTTAACTACTATCAAACCACAGGCTATAAATTGAGCCAAAAAATATCATGAAGTGCCGTAAGCGGCAATTTGTATCACCCTAATAATCCCTTAAAAAATAAAAAATCACATGAAAATAGGCTTAATACGAGAATGGAAAGTGCCGGCAGACAAGAGAGTAGCACTTACACCGGCTCTGTGTTCCGAGTTTAAGAATCGCTACCCACACGTAGAGCTGTTAGTTGAGTCTTCATTAGACCGAACATTCACCGATCAAGAATATGCTGCTGCTGGGGTTATGGTAATTTCAGACATGAGCGATTGCGATATTTTGTTGGGTATTAAAGAAGTGCCAGTAGGTAAACTTATCCCGAATAAAACGTACTTATTTTTTTCACACACGATAAAAGAGCAGGCTTACAACAAGAAACTGTTACAAGAAATAGTAACCAAAAAAATTACACTTATAGATTACGAACCCCTTACTTGGACTGGAGGAGGACGTATTCTCGGATTTGGTAAATGGGCAGGTATTGTTGGGGCATATAATGCTTTCTTAGCTTACGGAAAAAAAACGGGTCAGTATGAACTACCTCCAGCATATGTTACCAATGATTATCAAAAATCAATGGAGTTATTAAGTCAGCTCGATTTGCGAAGAACGCGTCTGGTATTTACCGGAAACGGTCGTGTAGCAGAAGGAATACGTGAGGTCTTAGATCTCATGAAAATAAAAGAGGTTTCGCCACAGGAGTTTATTTCGCAGCCGCCTACGGGAGCTTATTTTACGCAACTTACCAGCTGGGATTTGTATCACCGTAAGGATGGAGGCTCGTGGCAATTAGGCCATTTTTACGATTATCATACCGAGTATTGCTGTGAGTTTGATAATTTTTTAACGCATTCTGATATTCTTATTAATGGCATGTATTGGGAAGATGACATAGCTCCCTTATTTGAGAAAAAAGACACTCAACTTCCCAATTTTAATATTAAGGTAATAGCAGACATTACTTGCGATGTAGAAGGAAGTGTACCTATTACCATGAAGGCTACCGATATTTACGATCCTACATTTGGGTGGAGTAAAAGTGAGCAAAAGATGGTTGCTCCGTTTGGCGAAGACACTATAGATGTAATGGCGGTTACCAACTTACCTACCGAGATGCCTAAAAATGCAAGTGAGGAATTCGGGAATTTACTGCTTGAACATATTATGCCTTTACTAGTGAATGGCGATCAAGATGAAATTTTAAAACGAGCTAGAATTACCCAAAACGGTGAACTTACCGAAGAGTACCTGTATTTAAAAGATTACGTAAATAGTAAATAAACAATCCAAAGAATTTAATATCATTGTCGCTTAAATGCGAGTAATTACCTTCTTCACTCACGAGTTGAAGAGCATGCAACAGTTCTATAAAATAACAGGTATGGCTGCGCTCTTACTTTTGAGTACGAATGCTATCGCTCAACAGTCCTATACCTTATCAGGCTATGTAAAAGAAGCGGGTAGTGGGGAATTACTATTGGGTGTTTCTATTTACACCAGCAATAAAAGTGCAGGTACGGTTTCCAATAATTTTGGTTACTACGCATTACAGTTGCCCGCAGGCAAGCATACGGTAGTTTACCATTTTATAGGGTACAAACCCTTAGTTCAAGTAGTCGACATTGCAGCAGATAAAGTCTTATCGGTTACCTTGAGCGATGCTCAAACAGATATCGGAGAGGTTGTAGTGAAAGGGAGTAGAACCCAAAAAAATGTTAGTGAAGATGTGCAAATGAGCACAATCGAAATTCCGATTAAAACAATCAAAGACATTCCGGCATTAATGGATGAAAAGGATGTGCTGAAGGTACTGCAGCTTATGCCAGGGGTGCAAAGTGGCAGCGAAGGCCAAAGTGGTCTCTATGTACGAGGCGGTGGTCCTGATCAAAATCTAATCATACTTGACGGTGCGACGGTGTATAATGCGCAACATCTTTTCGGATTTTTTTCGTTGTTTAATGGAGATGCGCTGCGCAGTGTAGAACTGATAAAAGGTGGCTTTCCTGCCGAATATGGAGGTAGACTTTCTTCTGTTATCGACATGAATATGAAAGACGGCAATAAGCAAAAGTACACTGGTGAATTAGGTATAGGTGTTATATCTTCTAAAGGCTTACTTGAAGGCCCGTTTGCCAAGGGTAAAGGGTCTTTTATTGTTTCCGGAAGACGCACGTATATTGATGCATTAGCACAACCCATAATCTTAGCCGCTAATAATGGGAACACTGCAGGTTATTTTTTTTATGACTTAAATGCAAAAGCTAATTACGAAATCAATGCGAATAACAGAGTGTACCTAAGTGGCTATTTCGGCAGAGATAAGTTTTACGCCAATTTCAACGAAAAATCAGATAATAGCACGTATAAAAGCAAAACGAGTTTTGGATGGGGAAATGCAACAGGAACCGCCCGATGGAATCACATTATCAGTCCTAAATTATTTTCAAATACATCTGTAGTCTCTAGTTTTTATGAATTGGCTATTAAAGCAGAAGAATTAAATAATGATACTTCTCAGTTTGCCTTGAGGTATGGTTCTGGAATACAGGATTACAGTTTAAAACAAGATTTTGATTGGTATGCAAACAATAATCACAAAGTGAAATACGGATTTGTAGCAACACAACATACGTTTACCCCAGACGCTTTGGTACTCACAAGTGCTTTTTTTGATGAACGTATCAATAGGAAGACCATCTATAAATCTATAGAAACAGGCAGCTATATTCAAGACGAATGGAAGATTAGCCAACGAATGAAAACCTTAGTTGGCTTGAGATTGAGTACCTTTACTTCCGAAGACAAAACCTATGTAAATCCAGAACCAAGGGTGGCGATTTCGTATAATTTAAAGCAAGATTTAGCCCTTAAAGCATCTTATGCTACGATGAACCAGTATGTTCATTTACTGAGTAATAGCGGTGTGGGATTGCCTACGGATTTATGGGTGCCTGCCACCAATAGGGTTAAACCGCAAAATAGTCAGCAGGTAGCTGCAGGGGTTGCCAAAGATTTTGAAAAGTTAAATTTCAGCGTGACTGCAGAAGGGTATTACAAAACCATGAATAATATAATTGGCTACAAAGAAGGTGCGTCCTTTTTAGCTATTCAAGATGGTGCAGAAGGAGCTGAATCTATTTCATGGGAAAATAATATTACCTCTGGACAAGGTGTAAGTTATGGTGGTGAGCTTTTAGTTCAACGTAAACAAGGTAAGCTTACCGGTTGGGTGGGATACACGCTATCCTGGACTACGCAACAGTTTGACGAGCTAAATAATGGACAAAAATTTTATGCGCGGTATGATCGACGTCATGATATTTCGGTTGTGGGTATATACGAATTAAAAGAAAACGTAACGTTCTCTGCTACGTGGGTATACGGCACAGGAAACGCCATAACCTTGCCACTTAGCACCTATGAACTAGGTTCGCTCAGCACGATTAATTACGGACAAGATTTTGGATTTTACCCAACAGGAACAGAGTATACGGCCAGAAATGATTTTAGAATGCGGGCGTATCATCGTGCAGATATTGGTGTACAGGTAAGTAAAGTGGCAAAAAGAGGTGTTCGCACGTGGGAGTTTAGTGCCTATAACCTGTACAATCGTAAAAATCCATTTTATTATACCATTGGTCCTGAGAAACAATTTGATCCAGATAGCAAACAAGTCCTGAAGCAAATAAGTCTATTTCCTATCTTACCTTCTATCAGCTGGAACTACACATTTAACTAAATCATGAAAAATTTTTGGATATACACAGCGTTAATTCTTAGTATAACATCCTGTCAAACCGTTCTAGAAAATGTACCGATACCGGAAATTCCTCAAAAAGCGGTAGTCTTTGGTAATATCGAAGTAGATGGACAATATCATTCATTTCGCATTACCAAAAGTAAGCCCATCTTGAATGCGTCTGAATCGAATGAGTACGATGTTATAATGGATGCGGATGTAACTGTTTCCAGCGGTGCAAATACCTATACGTTTACCTACAGTAAAGTGGAAGAACTCTATGAATACCTCGGTAAACTGAATCTAACGGCGGGTGAGGCAATCTTGCAGGTGGTTACACCAACCTTAGGAACCTTAACTTCTACGGTGGAAGTACCTGAAGCCATTGGAGCTTTTGACTTAAAAGTAGATTCCATTGTTAGGGATTATGAAGTACAGTACAATATACTCTTTACATTCCCGGCGCGTGATGTGCCTCAGTATTTTAGATTGGAAGGATTTACAGGTTACGCCAGCGATACCTTCCCAGCATATGCCACCAATGAGTATTTTACCAACGAAGAGAATTTAGATCTTCCCATAAAATTAAAATCTAGTCTATATAAATGGAAAGATGATCAGGGAGGAAGCGCAGATTTATTTGTGAATGTAACTAGAATTTCGAAGGAGTATCACACGTACGGCAAAGCACTGCAAACCTATAATCCGGATAATCCATTTGCAGAACCACGACCTTTGCCCAATAATATAACTGGAGGATTAGGGCTATTTGCCATAACCAGAACCATACGCGTAAAAATAGATTAAGAAGTTAAAACACGGGATACAAAAAAGGCGGAGCTTTAGCTCCGCCTTTTTTGTAATATTTCTTTTGGTCTATTGCAAGTTGTATCTAAGTGTTACCCCAAAGTCTGTTAATGCCGATGGGAATGAGTTACTGGTAACCGGATTATTTGCATTTCTGTTATAGAACATTCTAAAATTAAGTGCATCACTTATCTTGTAATCGATGGACGGTCTTATGCTCACTGTTTTTATACCGCCGGTTGGAATATAGGAGTCTTGACCAGGTCCGTTTCCATCAATGGTTCTTACGATGGTAACGCCATCGCGAATGGAGAAGTCAAAACGGATGTTTAAATCATTACGAAGTAATATGTTTTTCCCATCTAGCTTGATGGGTAAGCGAATACCGGAAGCTCGGTAACCAGCACCTATTACGAACTCTTTGTTACGCATTTCAACCATGGTTCGCGTAATTAGGTTCATTTGTAAATTACGGTCGGTTTTATATTCAAACTTGGCGCTTATTCCTTCTTTGGTAGTTATATCTATCCCAATAAGTGGGGTAAGTCTTTCTATGATAGAGACACCACTATTATATTGGTATTGTGTTGCTATATCGTGTCCTATTGTAAGAGAATCTTTCCCATAATCTTGTGGTCTTTGGTAAGTGCCTATATTTAAGGTAGAACTGTAACCGTGCGTGATAGAAATATTACTGAAAATATCTTTGAAAACGTCTAATTGTGACAGTCCATTATAAGTAACTCTCCAATTGGGTATAGGAATTTTTCTAAAAGCATCGAGGCTAGAATTGCCTGCATTCTTACCCGTATAAGCGGCTAAGAAGGAGTGAAGTAGAACTTCAGGGTGACCAGCTGAGTAACCAAGTGGGTAACCCGAAGTATCCTTATCGTTTAGCTGCGCACCATATAGTTGCTCATATACCCCGCCAGCGCCTAAGTCCCTACTTTGTAAACGCTGTGCTATAACAAATCTGTTGTTTTTAAACTGGTTAAATGCATCAGAAGAAAAGTCTTTGTTCAGCTTATCAAACATGGTAGCCCAAGAGCCGTACGAGGTAGTAAATGTTCCTACTTCTGTATAAAATTCATCTTCAAAAGTACCACGTGCTTCTGAGTATTTGAAATTACTATTGATGTTTAGACTTTGTCGTTTGTTAAAACTAACGTTGATTCTAAATCCTTTGATGGGCTCAACGGTTGCGCTACCATTAATATCTACGCCATGCAAGTTCACATAGCGCGATATTTGGTTGGTGTCTTGGGTTAAAAATCCGTTTCTTGCTATGGTCTTTCTAAAGTTTTCACTTTGACCTCCTATGACAAATGGCAAACCCGGAGCATTATTTTTAAAGTTCTGGCCAAGGTAATCGATGGTTTTGTTAAATCCAGGAAGTGTTGTTCCATCGGTAAAGGTAAAAGTGCCTTGTGCTTGTTTTAGCATCATCAGAAACTGAAAAATAGCTTTTGTTGTTGCGCTTAAGTCGTCTTTTTCTTTCTTGGCATTAACGGCATCTGGATCTTCTTCATCCCGAGCCGCTGATTTTCTTGCTGCAGGCTTATTTACCTTTTTCAAGAACGGCACCTTATTGTATAAAGAAATGAAATTCAAGTTACTGGTAACACCCATTGTTCTAGAATTTTGGATGGTATTACCCAATGATACGGCCGCTGGCGGTGCATTTTGCCATTGGTAGTTTCCGGTATATCTGGTAGTTACCGTCATCCAATCCAGCATTTTTATCTTTCTTAATGGAAGACTGTAGTTGGCATTTACGGTCTGGTTAAAATCCCGGAGTTGTCCAAGTGATGAGAAATCTCTCCACATAGAATCTTTCTTTTCACGGGTATCTAATGCCCCAAAAGGCTCTTCTACCCAAGAGTTAGCAGAAGAGGCATAGTCTACTGATAAAGATTTGGTCAGATTCCATTTAGCGCCATAAATGCGACCTATGTTAAAGGTTTTATCATACAAAAGCGGAACTATACTTTTAAAATTGTCGTTATCTCTATTTTTTAACACCGCATACCTTCTGTCTACCTCTATTCTAAAGTTAAGATTAGAAGGTTTTAAACCAACGTTAAAATCTTTGATAAGAGTTAGTTTTTTTGATTTTATTGACTTTTTGAAAGGTTCCCACGATAAAGGTTTGGGAGAAAAATTATAGGCTAGGCTCGTTCTGTAAGTCTTAACGTCATTGCGCTCTATAATCTGGCTTCTTCTAAAAAGACGCTGATATGCAAATGAGTAATTCCAATTGGACACATCATAAATGTGTGATTCGCCTGCACCGGTTTTATTTTTCTTTACGTTGGTAAAGTTGAGGCTATAGCGGCTATTATAGTCTTGCGCAGCAATACGAATGGCATCCCTTTCGGTTTGCGTTTCAGCGTTGTTAATAGCAGTACGAAGTAATATATCTGGATTTAGAGGATAAAATTTAGGATTAACAATATTCTCACTGTAGCCTATGAACATAGGTACCGTAATGCCTGATTTCTGGGAGAAAAATTTACCTAGTTCTAGGTTTGTAGCTATATCGTATTGTATTTGCTCGGTGATGTTACGCTCATTTAGCTTTTTATCTATACCGCCAAAACCAATGGATTGGTAGTTTCCAGAAACGGCAACATTAGCAAAATCAGCTAGTTTAGCTACCATTCGTGTGGTTGCAGCATAACCTCCTTTATTGGCAAAATCCACCAAGCGTAACTCATTAAACCATACTTCCGCACAGAGCGCATCGCTGCTACCATTACTTGGATTTTTTACACCTAAGAGTATGGTTCTTACGTTACTTAAATCTGGTAATCCAATGATACTAATTTTATGTCCGTTTGCTAAGGTTTCTGAATAGAATCCGTTAGGATTAGCACTATTAGCTAGTTGTCTGTTCAATTTTACTCTATAAAACTCTTCTAATTCTATGAGTATTTCATTTTCAGTAGGCCAAACCGCAGCCGGATCCGCATTGCCATTGGGCGAGATAGTAAGTGGAATCTCGTATTGGTAAAAGTTGTTCTCTAAGTCAGTACCTATACGCATAATCGCCACTACATCTCCTTTTTGTATCAAGGGATCTTGAGACTCTGCGTGTACAAACATTTTTAGTTTTTTGTAGTTACGTATATCGTATTCTATTGGTCTATACGCTCCACGGGCATCATCCTTGCCTAAGTTACATACCGCTATAGAAAGCGATTGTTCGTTTTGTTGAACATTGGCTTGTTGGGTTGGGTCTATCTCACGACTAAATCCAGGAGGAACTACGTAAGGTATAGGAACTCGTTTACTGTTTTCGTTTACATTAACCGTCGAAACTACCAACTCAGTGCGGTCGTTAGGATCTATAGCCGGACCAACGCGCGGCGGGAATTTTAACGTATTGAGGTAACGTCTCCAATCTGCACGAACCAATTGTAAGTTCCCAAAGCGCAGCACTAGACTATCTTCAAAGCCACTTACGTACATTCTCATAAATCGAATAGATTTAAAATCTTGAATACCTCCTACTTTTTTCTCGTATTGGCGTATAGGTATTTTGAGTTGATACCAGGTTATTTTATTGGGTTCTGCTCCTGGATCTATTTGATTAGCATCTGTGAAAATAGAATCGGTAACAAAGTTTTCGCCTATTCTAAGCTTATCAGGTGAAATCTCAATTTTATATTGGTAGTATTCCTCATTCAGATTTACGGTGTAATCCTGATTAATGTCTTCGTCATCTGGAATGGTATTAGCAGATTTTGGAGTACCGTCTGCTAATTTATCGACCGTACTGTTGCCCTCAAAACCGTTGTAATTTTTATAACGTTGAAGTACCATGGCATTGCTGCCGTCATAAACAGGATCCCGCGGGTACAAATAGTTATCTGCAGAAGGATCGGCTTCTGCAATTTTGTAAGCTAAAGACGCCGTGCCATGTTTGGCTGCAATACCATCTAGGTAAAATTTAAGTCTTGTTCGTTCTACCTCATCGCTCATGCCATCTAAACCTATGTCTTGTGCAGTACGCGCAGCAGGATCATTGTCAAATGCTTTATTGATAATTTGTCCACGTGGAGTCAATGCGTATTTGCCAGAGTCTACGGTATAGTTCCCATTAGGGACAGGTAATCCGTTTTCGGCAGATCTTTTTCGGTCAGGTATTATATCTTCAGAAACACTTCCTAAGTTGATGTATAGCTGACCTGTATTGTGTTTGGTGCCTTGGTGTTTGGAATACACAAACGGATCCATAAGCCACACTTCTATATAGTCTATGTTGGTAGCTTCAAAATCGTTGGTTTCTATTCTTCGCATGATACCGGCCCAATTCTCTTTTGGATTATTGAGTGTACCGTCGGCTTCCATGTTTTGAGAGTTATAGTTATACTGACCTCTTTCATCTGGATAGTAGCTTAAATCTAGGGTTGGTAATTGCTGTGGCTGACCTTGTTGTAGTTCTATTTCATCGAAAAGTTCTTTAAGCGTTACTGTTCTTACCCAGTGATTAGACTGTTGTAAGGTGTTAATATTAGCAGGAGTAAGGTTGCTTTTAGATTGGAAAACAGGATCAATGTTGTACCATGCCAGCTTGGCTCGTTTACTGTTGTATGCACTGTCTGCTTTAAAAGATGTGGTAGTCTCTGGGAATAAATCGGGTTGCCCTTGTGGGGTACTGGCCATATACCAACTTCGTACGTATTTTAAATCATAAGGTGTTTCTGCACCTTCAAAATCGTCAAGATAAGAAGTCCCTTTGTCGCCCTGCGTTTTTGCTTTGTGCGGAATAAGGTGCGCAAATTCTCCGGTTATGCTAATGGTAGACTTCTCTTTGGTTTCTATAAAAGGAAGCTTATCTACCATACGCGTTAAGAAGCGCGACTCGGTATTGTACGAACCGTCTAAGCCCCAAATAGAGTTGCGTAAGGGCTCTTCACCTATGTTTACTTTATTGGTAAGTGGACGTTCATTCATGTACATATAGGTTCCACCTAGCAGTAATTTATCAGAGTGTTTGTAATCTAGTCGAGTACCAATTAGTGATTTTTGTTGAATATTGATAAGAGAATTACTCTCGCACGTCGCTTTGATCGCTGCGCCTGAGTTAAGTATGCCTTGATTTACAATGGTAACATTACCCATGGTATAATCTACGGTATAGTCTGACCCCTCATTTAGCATATTACCATTAGCCGTAACACGCACTGAGCCTTTGGATATGTTATAACATTGTAGTTTTATTTTATCGGACGATGATCCCTTAAACGTTCCGCGTAAGAAAAATTTATTGTGCTTTAAATCTTGTTCAGCATTCCACTTGGTTGTTTGGTAGAGTGAATCGTACACATAGTAGTCAGCCTTGGTTTTATCCATAAACTGTTCGCGTAAAAATGCACCAAAAGGTTCTCGAACAGGAAATATAATTCGGCCTTTGGTGGCGTCGATGGTTACGCCATTTATAAGGTCAAAAACGCCGTCAGGCTTTGCTTCTTGTTGTTTATTTATCTTGTCTAGATTCAGAACTGTAATCAGTTGTTTTTCTTTAATTCGTGTTTCGCTGGCATCTACAGGCAGGTAGTTTAGGTCTGCACCACTTGGATCATCCGCATACACTACATTCATCGTAAAATCCTCTTGTTGAAGGTTGTACGTATTTAAGGAATAGATGTTTTTCATCATCAGATTCCATGTAGGTAAATTCGTTTTGATGGTAGAATTTTTAAGTAGCTTAAGGTTTAGGTGACTATTGTCGCCAGTAGAAATGGAATTATTTACCGTTAGGTCTCCTACTTGATGATTTTCGCCATTAATCGTGTAGGTATAGGCAACCATAAGTAGCTCATCATTATTAAGAGACTGATTTAGTGATAAATAACCCAGTGTAGGGTGGTACGAGAATTCGTTTTCATTCAACTTTCGCGCATTGCTTAAGCATTCGTAGTCTGTGCCCAATTGCAATCTACCATCAATAGGGTTACAAAACTCCGTACTTCTGTCTACAATATCGCGGTATAAGCTAGTAGCATAATTGTCCGGATAGGCATTGGCAGGGCCCACCAAGAAATCACGGTAGGTATTATCTGCATTTTCACCTAAGTCCATATAACCCATGACGTTTCGGGTGTTGCCCACCGAGTTGTTACGATTGGTTATCCAAACCTCAATATAGCTTATCTGCACATTTGACGCTATAACAGGCAGTCTTGAAAGTGCTTGGTTATAATTATTGGCAAAATACTGGGACAAGAAGTAGTGTCTGTTTACGTCGTAATTGTGTGCTTGAATATTGTAATTGGTGATTTGAGCACCTCCAGTAACCTGTGTTTCTTTGGTTTCGCCTTTATCTTGAGTTGCAATTACGGCTACTTTAAGTTTTCCAAATTGAAGTTGTGTTTTTGCACCAAACAGGTTTCGTCCTCCTTGAATTAAACTACCATTAAGGGGAAGACTCACATTCCCTAGTTCTATATTTTTGAGGATATCATCTTCTTCTCCGGCCCAGTTGAGTTTCATTTGGTTTTCAAACTCAAAAGTCGCTTCGGTATCGTAATTCCAGTTCAGCTTCATCCGGTCACCTATTTGGCCGGTAACGTTAAGCTGCATTTTCATGCCGAAGTCAAACTGTCCGTTACGTTGTTGGCGTACCGGGAAATTTGGGTTTTCTACTTTGTTAAAATTTCCACCAAAGGTAACTTCTGCACTTCCGGTGGGTCTAATGTCTATAACCCCACCGCCGAATACTTTATCAAATATCTCTGGAGTAACGGCAATTTTAGGAATCAAACCTCCGCCTTTTATGTAATTGTCTGCATTGCTTTTTTTACGGTAATAAACATTGCGATCTTGTCGCTCTTTTGCTTTAGAATACTCCATTGGAGTAAGCACGCGCGGAGACCCAAGTGGTTTTCCGCCTACGGTGATTATTTCCAGGTAATTACCTGTGGTAGGATCGTATTGATAAGTGGTCTTAATGTTTGGTGGATCTTTAAGATCTATGGGTGTGCGTCTGGGTTCATCTTGTCCTAACGCAGTGCCATCTCCAAAACTATACGCAGCCAATATCACCAAAGCTATAAGAGCTCTGTGTACATTTGTTTTTAAAATTCTTTCTTTCAAAAGCGAATACTGATTGGTTGTAAAGTATAGTCTTCTTATATGCTTTGATTAATTTTTAGCTAACAAATTTACAATAATTGTAAAGACTTCTTAATTAACTCTTCTGTGGTAGCATTATTGCCTGCATCGGCACTTATTCTTAGCAGTATTTTGGCAATAGCAGGTTTAGCAAAACCAAGTGCCATAAGTGCTTCCATGGCTTCGTCCATTTGGGTGCCGCCACCACTCAGGGTGTACGCCTCGTCAGAACCAATGCCTCCCAATTTATCTTGGAGCTCTACTACCAATCGTTGGGCAGCTTTAGGTCCAATTCCTTTTATGGTTTTTAATACAGCTATGTTATTGTTGGAGATAGCACTCACTACGTCATCTACGTGCATACTGCTCAATATCATTCGAGCGGTACTAGGACCCACACCATTCACACCAACAAGTTTGACATACAACTGACGTTCATTGGTGGTTGCAAATCCATAAAGGGTATGACTGTCTTCTCGTACAATGAGGTGCGCGAAAACCTTTACCTGTTTTTGGTCTTTTAGTACCTCAAAGGTATTCAGTGAAATATGCAGTAAGTAGCCTAAACCGTTGCAATCGATTACTACTTCTGTAGGCGTAATTCTATCTACCTTACCTGCTATAAAGTCATACATAAATGCAAGGATAACAAACCAATACCATTCATAAAAATAAAGGATGTGGAAAATCCGCTTTTTATTTCGAAAGGATTAGATTTAGTAGACCCGCCACCGTTAAAATAAGTGAAGCTTTGAAAAAAAAAATCGTCATTTGCAGCCTTGGTATTAAACAAAAAAATAGGGGTTCACGTGGCTATGTTTAGCGTTGCATTGTTCTATGCAGCCAATTATTCTATTGCCAAATGGGCGATGCCAGAGTTTATTTCACCTTTTGCATTTATAACCTTGAGAGTGGGTTGTGGCGCACTTTTTTTTGGCTCCTATTATTTTTTGGTAGACCGAGAAAAAATTGAAAATAAACGAGATTTTTTTGACTTGGCGGTATGTGCATTTTTTGGGGTAGCACTTAATATGTTGGCTTTTTTTAAAGGTTTAAGCATGACTTCAGCCATAAATGCCAGTGTACTCATGATGATTTCTCCTATAATGGTGGTTCTTTATACAGCCATAGGGAGCAAAACCCACATAAAGTTCCATGTGTATTTGGGTATATTCATTGCTTTTATGGGTGCTGTCTTATTGATGAAAGTGGACACTTTTTCGCTGAGTAGTGACGGATTTATAGGCGACTTATTGATTATGCTGAATGCATCTAGTTTTGCTTTTCACTTGTACTACGTAGCGAGATTGCTAAAAAAATACAAGGCTACTACCGTAACCGCTTTTATGTTTATGACTGGTTTTGTATTGGTATTGCCTGTGGGGTATAGCGAGTTTGTAGCGGTAGATTGGTCTAGCTTTACAGACAAAGCCATTTTTGCCTTGGTTTTTGTGGTGCTATTTGTCACCATTGCAAATTATATACTCAATGTATGGGCGGTACAAAACAGCAGCAGCACGCTTGCAGGCAGCTATATCTACTTACAACCGTTGCTCGCTGCACTTATAGCTATAGCATTAGGTATGGATGTGCTAACTTGGAGTAAAGCTGGTTTCGGGTTGCTTATTGTTTTGGGACTTTGGTTGGTGAATAGGGGGAGGTGAGCCTAGTCAAATAATGTTACTATAAAAATCAAAAATTATAGGTTACGCTCTTAGCTACTACTAGAAAACCAGCTCCGTCTGCTAAAGTTAAACCACCAACCTTTCTCTTTTTTAATGTGCAACATGAGTTATTACAAGTCACTGTTGCACTGTTTCCTGTACTCACTACAGATGGCTTACATCCCGAACAGCCATCACACCAAAATGCATAGCCTATACCAACCTGAGCCATAGGTAGAGTGTCACAATCTATAGGAATCCAATATACGTTATACCCAATTGGAAGCGGATCATACTCTACGAATACACTATCATTTGGCATTGACACTACGGGATAATGAAAGTCTTCTAAAACAAATGCCTTTAAACCTACATTTTCAGAATTCTGTTCAGTTGATTTATCAATACTAATATCTCCATTAGAGTTACGAGTTATCGTTAGGCTAATTACTAAGTTGGGGTCATTATTAGATGCTGATTTTATTTCAGTTACGACATTGGAATTACTAAGCGTTTTAGAAAATGTAAAACCAAAGAAAGTTAATATAACTACTAGGAAGAATACTTGAATACTACTTTTCATAAAAATTTAATTAAGATAGTTAACTGAAGAAGCTACAATATAAACGCCACCACCACCATTATCTGCTGATCCAAACCCTGACCAGCCACTTACTAACCTACATATTCCAGAACACGTATTATTACCATAAAGATTCGCAATATTTGGTGCACTCATCATTACAGATAAATCACAAGTTGAGTTTGCGTCGCAGTCACTTCCAATACCATAAAATGTAACAGAACCACCTCCATTTTGAATAGGTGGATTGTCAAGTTCTATGGGGACCCAATAGAGTTCTTGTCCTGAAGGAATTCCATTCACTGTGATTATAGCGTTGTTGCCCGCTGTACCAGAATTTAAGTTCACACCATCACCTAAAATTGACTGCTGAATAATATCAGTCTGAGAAAAGGGAGCAGTAGTTTTTGAAATACTCGCTTGACCAGTTGAGCTAATAACTATATCCAAGGCAACAATTTCCGTTCCATCTGCACTCAATGACTTGACGTGATAAGAACTTGTTGGTGTCATCTCAAAACCCGAGAACATTACAATACTCACTATAAAAACAAGAAGAATACATGACTTTTCAATAATTTTATTATTCATAAGAAATCTGTTTTAAACCAATTAAATTCTGTCTACCAAAAAAACGTGTAGACATCCGCTTACATACTCTCAATCCTTATGTCTAGCATTCGGAGATTAAGAGGTCGCTATTTACAAAGTAATAGAAAAATAATTTTAATAAGAAATTTTTAATCAGTACGTGTAAAGTGCTTACATGCAAAACGCTGATTTTTACGTGTAATAAAGAAAGACTATAATCACTGCTATTATCTTGCACTTATATTTGCCAGCATTATAATGATTCGATCAATGACCGGCTATGGTATGGCCGAAAAGCATACCGAAAACTATAGCGTAAAAGTAGAATTACGTAGCCTTAACGGAAAGTTTCTAGACTTAAGCCTACGCGTGCCTCGCTTCCTAATGCCTAAAGAAATAGAAATTAGAAACACGTTTGGCAAAAAAATAGAACGAGGAAGTGCTACGCTTAGTATAAACGTGGTGAAGCACAAAACCAATGAAAATGACATTCAAATAAACGAAGCATTGGCCTCTACCTATTATCATAAGCTACTCGACTTGAGCAAAAAACTGGGTGCGCCTGAGCACGACATCTTTAGAATAACCACCACCATGCAAGATGTAATTTATCAAGACGACGAAAAATTGGATGAAGACTTATATAGCTTGGTTAAAGAAGTAGGAGAGTTAGCCTACGTAGAGTTTGATGCATTTAGACTTAAAGAAGGGGAAACGTTAAGAAGCTTGTTGAATGACTATGCTGAGACCATTGCAGGAGGCATACCTGCTATTGAAATACTAGAACCCATTCGCACAGAGAGTACCAAAGAAAGACTTCAAAAAAACCTGAAACAATTGGTGGAAGATGAGTCTTTTGATAAAAATAGATTTGAACAGGAACTCATTTATTACCTAGAGAAATACGATATTAATGAAGAAAAGCATAGGCTTAAAACGCATTGCGAACACTTTTGCGAAGCATTAGAAAATAACCCTAAGGGTAAAACGCTAAATTTTATAGCGCAAGAAATGGGTCGAGAGATTAATACACTGGGGAGTAAGGCTAATCACGCCGGTATTCAAAAAGAAGTAGTCGCCATGAAAGAAGAATTGGAAAAAATAAAGGAGCAAGCACTTAACTTACTTTAATACGAATAATGACTCAAGGACAAGAAGAAGTTGACGCAGAAGCTAATACAGAAGTGACAAACAAATTAATCATATTTTCGGCACCTAGTGGCAGTGGTAAAACAACTGTAGTACGTCATTTGCTGAATACAATACCAGATTTAGAATTCTCGATAAGCGCCACAACGAGACCCAAAAGACCCAATGAAACGCACGGTGTAGATTATTATTTTTATACCAAAGAAGCATTCCTAGAGGCCGTTGAAGAAAATAAATTTTTAGAGCACGAAGAGGTGTACAACGGGATTTTTTACGGCACACTTAAAAGTGAAGTAGATCGACTTTGGGCAGCTAAAAAAACCGTTATTTTTGATTTAGATGTTCAAGGTGGACTTACCATAAAAAAATATTACCAAGACAGGGCTTTAGCCTTGTTTCTTAGGCCGCCTTCTGTACAAATTTTAGAAGAAAGATTAAGAAATCGCTCAACAGAAAGTGCATCTCAATTGGAAGAAAGGATAGCCAAAGCAAAAACTGAACTAAAATTTGAACATCAGTTTGATAAAGTTATTGTTAACGATGTGTTAAGTGATACCTTTGCTACCGCAGAAGAGGTAGTTGCAAGTTTTTTAAAATCAGAAGTTTAGAATGAAGGTAGGATTATTTTTCGGGTCATTTAACCCCATACATTACGGGCACTTAATTATTGGTCAATATATGCTTGACCAAGCAAAGCTAGACGAAGTATGGTTTGTGGTTTCACCGCAAAACCCATTAAAGAAAGGAAAAGATATTATGGATGCTGATCACCGATTAAACATGGTGAAACTAGCAATCAAAGGGAATGAGCAGTTTAAGGTAAGTGACGTAGAATTTGATATGCCGATTCCTTCGTATTCGTCTTACACGCTTAAAAAATTAAAAGAGCTACATCCTGCCATTGAGTTTCAGCTTATTTTAGGAACCGATAATCTTCAACATTTAGAAAAATGGAAAGATCATGAAGAGATATTAATGGAGTACGATATATTGTCCTATTTCAGAGAAGGTTTCCCTGGAGGCGAATTTGCTAAAAATCAGAAGGTTCGTGTGATGAAAGGACCTATGCTCAATATATCAGCAAGTTATGTGCGTGGTTTGGTACGTATGGGACGAAGTATTAAGTACTTAGTACCTGATGAGGTGGCTGAGTATATGTATACAAAAGTGAAAGATTAAATTTTTCAGAGAACATAAAAAAAGGAGCTAACCATAGGGTTAGCTCCTTTTTTTATGTAATAATTTGAGGTTAATTTTCAGCAGTTTCTTCGGATATTTCCGCTGTAGTTTTACCTATTTCTTCTGCTTCTACTGCCTCCATAGTTTCCTCTATTATGGTTGCTGTATCCGCTATTATTAGTTGATCATCTAGTAGTTTTTTGGCAATGGCGTCACTTGCACTCATCCCAAATATCTTTTCTAAATCTTCTTTAAAAATAACTTCTCTCTCTAGTAATTGATTCGCTAGCGCAAGAACCTTATCTTTATTATCTGCAATTATTTTTATGGCTCTGTGATATTGCTCATCGGTGAGTTTTTTAATTTCGTCATCCATGAGCGCGGCTTGTTTCTCACTGAAAGGTTTACTAAAACCTTGGTCCATGTTGTAATATGAAACATTTCCTACGGCTTCATTTAAACCATATATACTTACCATAGCCATAGCTTGTTTGGTCACTTTTTCTAAGTCACTAAGAGCGCCGGTACTAATTTTATCAAAAATAACTTTCTCTGCTGCTCTACCGCCCAAAGTGGCACACATTTCATCTAGTAATTGCTCTGTACGTGTAATCTGACGTTCGTCGGGTAAATACCATGCAGCACCTAAGCTTCTTCCTCTAGGCACTATAGTTACTTTTACCAATGGGTGTGCATGTTCGCACAACCAACTTACAGTAGCATGTCCTGCCTCGTGCACTGCCACAGCAAGTTTCTCATCAGGAGTGATTACTTTATTTTTCTTTTCAAGTCCGCCTACTATTCGGTCTACCGCATCCAGAAAGTCTTGTTTTTCTACTACTTTTTTGTCATAACGAGCGGCAATAAGTGCTGCTTCATTACACATATTTGCAATGTCAGCACCACTAAAACCGGGCGTCTGACGTGCTAAGAAATCGATGTCAAGATTCTCCTCTGCCTTGATAGGTTTCAAGTGTACAAGGAAGATAGCTCTACGCTCATTTAAGTCAGGCATATCTGCATATATCTGTCTATCAAATCTTCCAGCTCTAAGCAATGCAGAATCTAAAATATCTACTCTATTGGTTGCAGCAAGCATAATAACGCCAGAATCTGTACCAAAACCGTCCATTTCTGTAAGTAATTGGTTTAGGGTGTTTTCACGTTCGTCGTTACCTCCTTGCATGGCATTTTTACCTCTGGCTCTACCTATTGCATCTATCTCATCAATGAAAATTATACAAGGTGCTTTTTCCTTCGCTTGACGGAATAAGTCTCGCACTCTACTGGCTCCTACACCCACAAACATTTCTACAAAATCAGATCCTGATAAAGAGAAAAAGGGTACGTCAGCTTCTCCAGCTACGGCTTTCGCTAGTAATGTTTTACCGGTACCTGGAGGGCCTACTAGCAATGCTCCTTTTGGTATTTTACCACCTAGGTTACTGTATTTTGTAGGGTTTTTAAGGAAATCTACAATTTCCATTACTTCTTCTTTAGCACCTTCAAGTCCAGCAACATCTTTAAATGTCACATTTACTTTTGTGTCTTTATCAAAGAGTTGTGCTTTGCTCTTGCCAATACTAAATATTTGTCCGCCACCTGCGCCACCAGATCCACCCATTCTGCGCATTACAAACATCCAAACAAGTACCAGAATACCTACCCAAAGTAACATTTGAAGTATAGGACTTGCCCATGGATCAGACTCTGCTATCCAGTTGGTTACAATGCGTTGCTCTGGCTTTAGATCGATTTGTGCAGCGTCTATCGTTTCTTGGAATTTATCTGCAGGTCCTATGTCAGACAGGTAATAGGTGTATATATCTTCACCGCCAGGGAAGTTAGGCTTGCGGATATCCTTTTTATAGGTATCTTTTTCTTTGGCTTCTTTGGTAAGATATACCTCCGCTCTATTTCTGTTTACAACGTTAAGCTTTGCTACATCTCCATTCTTTATCATTTGGAGCACTTCGCCGGTATCTTTTTTAAGACCTCCGCTAGGATTTAAAAAAGTGATACCTAAAAATATAGCTGCTAATATGGCATAGATCCATATCGGATTGAACTTAGGCTTTTTGGTTTGTGCTTTTTTATTATCAAAAGGATTCGGCGTACCGTTTTGATTTTCAGGTGTTTTACCTTTAGGTTTATTTTCAGACATCTATTTTTGTTCGTCGTTACAAGTATAGCGATACAACGATTATGCCACTTAAATAGTTCAGCTAATTTTATCCTTTTGTCGTAATTTGGTCGAGTTCTACGCTAAGAACAGAAACTTTGGCATTAAAATCATTCTCAATTGGCAGAGAACGAATGAACTATTGCACCACACCGCAAAGACTTGTATGTTTGCCCCATCCAAAAAAACGAATAAAATGTACGATTCACTAAAAGCAAAACTTGACCGAGAACTAGCCGAGATTAGAGAAGCTGGATTATATAAAAATGAGCGAATTATTACCACGCCTCAAGGAGCCGATATTAAGACGGATACTGCAGGAGAGGTCGTTAATTTTTGCGCAAATAATTACCTGGGGTTAAGTTCGCATCCCAAGGTAATACAAGCGGCAAAAGATGCTATTGACACCCACGGTTACGGTATGAGTTCGGTACGTTTTATTTGCGGTACACAAGACATTCACAAAGAATTGGAGCAAAAGATTTCTGAATTCTTAGGCACGGAAGACACGATTCTTTATGCTGCTGCATTTGATGCCAACGGAGGGTTATTCGAGCCCCTTTTTGATGCGGAGGACGCTATAATTTCAGATGCGCTCAATCACGCTAGTATCATAGACGGTGTGAGATTGTGTAAAGCCGTAAGATACAGATATAATCATAATGATATGGCAGATTTGGAAAAGCAGTTACAAGATGCCCAAGCACAGAGAAATAGAGTAATTGTAACTGATGGTTCTTTTTCTATGGATGGTACCATTGCTCAGCTAGATAAAATTGTAGCGTTAGCAGAAAAGTACAATGCGAGCGTTATGATAGATGAGTGCCATAGTTCAGGATTTTTAGGAAAAACAGGAAGAGGTACCCATGAACATTGCGGTGTAATGGGCAAAATCGAAATAATAACGGGCACCTTGGGTAAAGCACTAGGTGGCGCAAGCGGGGGATTTACCTCGGGTAAAAAAGAGATAATTGAAATGTTGCGCCAAAGAAGTCGTCCTTATTTATTCTCTAACACGTTAGCTCCGAGTATTGTAGGAGCAAGCATTGCAGTGCTAGATATGTTAAGTGAGACCACAGAATTACGCGATAAATTAGAATACAATACCACTTATTTCCGTGAGAAAATGACTGCTGCGGGTTTTGATATCACACCAGGCGTACACCCCATTGTTCCTTTGATGCTTTACGATGCTAATATCGCGCAAGAAATGGCTGCACGCATGTTGGAAGAGGGTATTTATGTAATTGGATTCTACTTCCCAGTTGTGCCTAAAGGTAAGGCAAGAATCAGGGTGCAAATGTCAGCAGCTCATGATCAAAATCACTTAGATAAAGCCATAGCGGCATTTATCAAAGTCGGTAAGGAAATGGGTGTCGTTAAGTGATACCTAAACGGTATTTGATTTGCGAAGGGTATTAGTTTACTTTCTCTATTACCTTATAGACAAAGGAGGATACTCAAGCTGTATATTGCAAAGCAGAACGTTGCTGGTCGTTACTTGAGGTGAAGTCTGGATTGTTTTCTGCTTTTAACTATATCTCTGTCATGTTAAAATAATCTATGCCAAGTTCTTTACATTTGGATTGATAAAGCAGATTAAAAAGGGCGAGTTATCTGGTGATTTGTTCCTTTTTTTCTACACTACAAGGTATTTAGCCATAATTAGGAATGGACAATACGAGACATGGTTCTTATTGTTTCCCGAATATAAAATGGCAGTATCCAAAAGACCCTTAAAGTCCTTCTCAAAATCAATTAATGGCAAACCCTGATATTGATTATTAACTCCAATAAATAGCAAAATAAGGTCAAAGGTGTCGTCCAAGTCACTTCGCCTTGTTGTAAATTACCGGTTCTGCAGGCGTTTTGTGCCATAATTTTAACGGTAATACTTTTTCCGGTTTTAGCCTTTATGCCATCTGCAAGTGGATTGGGAAAATTTATGGGTAATGCGACGGAAGTACTGCTCGTATAGCTATCTCCTTAGGCTAAATAGGTTTTAGTATGATCGCTTATTATTATGTGGAAGGGTTTTTATGGTATCAATGCGGGTGACGTGTTGAATCCTTATCGTCAACAAAATGATGAAAACAGATATTTTCCTGTGCCCAAATTTAGTCATTTAGAATAGGTTTAAAGATGGGCGAATACGTTCAAATGGTATATTCGTCTAGAATTAGAAAAGGATGACAGATTTAGACATTGCCCAAAAAGTAGAAATGCAGCATATAAATACCATTGCTGCTAAGTTAAATATAAATGCGGATGATTTAGAACAATACGGTAAATATAAGGCCAAATTGCCGCTTAGTCTTATTGACGAAGATAAGGTAGCTAAGAGCAATTTAATACTCGTAACAGCATTAACACCCACACCTGCAGGCGAAGGAAAAACTACTGTATCTATTGGGCTTAATGAAGGTTTAAATAAAATCGGCAAAAAATCTATAGTGGTTTTGCGTGAACCGTCTCTGGGTCCTGTTTTTGGGATAAAAGGTGGGGCAGCTGGTGGTGGTCATTCTCAAGTTGTGCCGATGGAAGATATCAATCTTCATTTTACGGGGGATTTTGGCGCTATTGAAAAAGCAAATAATCTACTTAGTGCACTTATAGATAACAATATTCAGAGTAAAACACGAAATCTAGGAATTGACCCACGTACCATAATTTGGAAACGAGTTATAGATATGAATGATCGTGCCTTGCGCGACATTACAATCGGATTAGGTGGCACTGGCAATGGAATTCCACGACAAGATGGCTTCAATATAACCGCAGCAAGTGAGGTTATGGCCATTCTATGCATGGTAAAAAGCATTGATGACTTAAAAGAGAAGTTGGGCAATATTTTCGTTGGTTACACTTTTGAAAGAAAGCCTATATATGCGCGTGATTTAAATGCTCAAAATGCAATGACCTTATTGCTTAAAGATGCGATAAAACCCAATTTAGTGCAAACATTAGAGCACAATCCTGCCATTATTCATGGTGGTCCGTTTGCTAATATAGCGCAAGGAACCAATACGATAATTGCTACCAAAATGGGCATGAGCTTATCTGATTATGTGGTAACCGAAGCGGGATTTGGTGCAGATTTAGGTGCAGAAAAATTCTTGGATATTAAATGTGGTTATGCTGGGCTAAAACCAAAAGCCGTGGTCATTGTAGCTACTATTAGAGCGCTAAGGCACCATGGAGGGTCACCTGCAGACGAGTACAATACGGCTAGTATAGAACGCGTGCAAAAAGGATTCGCTAACTTAGAAAAACACCTTGAAAATATGGCTAAATTTGGCTTGCAGCGTGTTGTGGCAATTAATAACTTTTATACAGATAGTCAAGAAGAGATAGATTGGCTAATAGAGAAATGCGCTAGTGTGGGAGTGAAAGCAGTATTAAGTAAAGGATGGGCAGAAGGAGGTAATGGAACTGCTGAATTAGCTAGAGCTGTTGTAGCAGAAATAGAAAGTGGCAAGAGTAATTTTAAACCGCTTTATGACTGGGCAAGTCCTGTAAAAGAAAAAATAGAAACTATTGCTAAGGAAATATACGGAGCTGACGGTGTTGATTATGCAGGGGAGGCAGAAGCAGGATTAAGAACTATAGCAAAGCTTGGATTAGATCATTTGCCGATATGTATGGCAAAGACCCAAAAATCATTTTCGGATAATGAGAAATTAACGGGTCGCCCTACTGGTTTTAGAATCACCGTGCGTGAATTTGAGATAGCAGCTGGCGCTGGGTTTCTTATTCCTATTTTAGGAAATATGATGCGTATGCCGGGCTTACCTGCAATACCTGCAAGTGAAGGAATGGACATCGATAATAACGGTGTCATTACGGGATTGAGTTAGGGCTAAATAGAAGACATGTATTCTCACTTATTTAGATAGGTTTGCACCGTTTTTAACAAAGCATAAATGAAGCGTATCAATCAATACAAAAAACTGTTTCAAGTAGAGGGTGAAATAGATCTTAAGGAATTAAAAACCAGCTACCGAACTTTGGTTAAAGAATGGCATCCCGATAAGCACACTGCTGACGATACCAAGAAAGAAGAAGCAGAGGAAATGAGTCGCCAACTCACAGATGGATATGCTTTCTTAATAAGTATAGCCCCAGAAACTATTGCCAAAGGATTGGATGAGTATAACGAGACGATAAACAATGCGAGTATTGAGGATTTACATCACAAGAGCATGTTACTTGAGGTTACTTTTACAGATGGCTCTACGTACGAGTATTTTGGTGTAAATAAAACGCTGTTTTCTAAGTTGGTAAATGCAGATAAAATGCAACGATTTGCTCGCCGCAATATCTTTAACTCGTTCACTTATCGTAAGTCTAAACGGACGGTAGAGCAGGAGTAAAATAGCGCTAGTCATCGAATAACTTATTTTTTAAGTTAATTTTGAGTGTATCATGATTATCTCGTTTAAAAATGACTATTCGGAAGGATGTCATTCTCGTGTTTTGGAGGCTCTTGTCCGTACCAATATGGTGCAACAAGATGGCTATGGTATAGATGTCTATAGTCAAAGAGCAGCTGAACTAATACAAGAAAAAGCGAAGGCTCCAACGTCTAAAGTTCATTTTGTAAGTGGCGGAACACAAGCCAATATGCTTGTTATAGCAGCCTGCTTGAAACCTCACGAGAGTGTAATAGCTGCAACTACTGGGCATATTTACACCAATGAAACAGGCGCAATAGAAGCTACCGGTCATAAAATAAATGCTATAGAAGCAAGCTCTGGCAAGCTAACTCCAGCTCATATTCAGCAAGTGTTAGGTGGGCATATCAATAAACCTCATGTGCTAAAACAGCGTATGGTGTATATCTCTAATGCTACCGAGATGGGCACTATTTATAGTAAACAAGAGCTTACAGACTTGTATAATTTTTGCAAGGAAAACGATTTATACTTGTTTATGGATGGGGCAAGACTAGGTAATGCGCTCGTGGCAAAAGACAATGACCTAACATTGGCCGATGTTGCCAGACTTACAGATGTTTTTTGGTTAGGAGGTACTAAAAATGGAGCATTATTGGGAGAGGCTATTGTTATAAATAATCCCATACTTCAAGAAGATTTCGCATTTCATATAAAGCAGCGTGGAGCTATGTTAGCTAAAGGGCGAGTACTCGGTATTCAATTTGAAGAATTGCTGCGTGATGATTTGTACTTTGACTTAGCTCGTTATGCTAATGAGCAAGCCATGAAATTGAAGCAAGCATTCTCAGACAAGGGAATTTTATTTTGGGAAGATACTACTACCAATCAAATTTTTCCGATTTTAAGCAATACGCAGATTGAGCATTTAGCACAAAACTTTGCGTTTCATCACTGGAGAAATATAGATGAAAACCACTCAGCTATTCGCTTGATTACCAGTTGGGCAACTCCTAGTGAAAATGTAGAGGCTTTAGTGAGGGAGATTGGGCAGTTATAGTAACGGAAGTTATGTATGCTCTATTTAGGTTAAATCAGTAAAGAATTTGAAGAATGCCCTTGCCTTGCCAAGGGGCGTTTCTATACTAGGTCCGCCATTATCAAAAAGAGACAGGAGTCCTAGATGGGATATCCTAGATCTTAAATCAGTTACTCTATCTCCTTCCCGCAATTATTTCTTCTACACACTCTGGATTGAGCAGAGTACTTATATCGCCTAAGTTTTCTAGCTCGTTGGCAGCCACTTTTCTTAAGATTCTACGCATTATTTTGCCACTACGGGTTTTAGGTAAACCTGACGTAAATTGAATTTTTTCAGGCTTAGAAATAGGACCTAAGGTTCTTGAAACCAACTCTTTTATCTCATTTTCAAATTGAGTATGTTTACTAGCGTCAGTCTTAAGAGTTACATAGGCATATATGCTATTTCCTTTCACATCATGCGGATAACCAACTACAGCACTTTCGGCTACTTGGGGATGTTCGTTTATTATATTTTCTATTTCCGCAGTCCCTAGGTTGTGTCCGCTTACAATCACTATATCATCTACCCGGCCTGTAATGCGATAGTTGCCTTCAAGGTCGCGTTTTGCTCCATCTCCCGTAAAATACTTGCCAGGGAATGTACTAAAATAGGTGTCTGCATAGCGTTGGTGATCTCCGTAAATGCTGCGTGCCATGCTAGGCCATGGAAATTTTATGCAAAGTCTACCTTCTTGTTCTCCTTCGGGTAATTCCAGTCCATTCTCATCCATCAGACAAGGTTGTATGCCAGGTAAAGGAAGCGTAGCAAAAGTAGGTATGTCTTTGGTTACTCCCGCTAGGCTACTAATCATAATTCCTCCAGTTTCGGTTTGCCACCAGGTATCCACTATGGGACATTTTTGTTTACCAATATGTTCATCGTACCATTCCCAAGCCTCAAGATTGATGGGTTCACCTACTGTACCTAGTTTGCTAAGGCTTGATAAGTCATGTTGGTTTACCAAATTGATATCACAGGTGGCTAATGAACGAATAGCTGTAGGTGCGGTGTAAAAAATATTGACTTTATGTTTGGCTACTACTTGCCAAAAACGACCCATATCAGGGTAACTTGGCACCCCTTCAAATAGTACCGTTGTTGCTCCGGCACTCAGTGGTCCATATACTATATAGCTATGTCCTGTTATCCAACCTATATCGGCAGTACACCAGTATATTTCTCCTTCTTGATATTGAAAAACATTCCGAAAAGAATAGTTGGTATACACCATATACCCGCCGCAGGTATGCACCATGCCCTTTGGTTTGCCTGTACTCCCGCTGGTATAAAGTATGAAGAGCATGTCTTCAGCATCCATTATCTCTGCTGCACAGATATCGCTCGCCTTTTCAAATTCTTCTTGCCACCATACATCTCGACCGTATTCCATAGGAATTTTGGTATTGGTTCTATTTAGTACAATAACCTTTTTTACACAATCACAGCTTTCTAGCGCTTCGTCCGTGATTTCCTTGAGAGGAGTTATTTTAGCGCCGCGATAACCGCCATCTGCGGTGAGTACGATGGAGCATTGAGCATCCATTATTCTGTCGCTTAAACTCTTAGCACTAAAACCGGCAAATACGACTGAGTGCACTGCTCCTATGCGGGCACACGCCAACACGGCATAGGCTAGTTCTGGAGTCATAGGCATGTATAAACATATTCTATCGCCCTTTTTGGCTCCGTTGGCTTTGAGCATATTGGCCGTTTTATTTACATTTTTGGCCAACTCGTTATAGGTTATGTGCAGTGATTGCTCGTGAATATCGTTAGGCTCAAAGATGATTGCTGTTTGCTCACCTTTTGTGGCAAGGTGCCGATCGATACAGTTTTCGGTAATATTAAGTTTAGCGCCTTCAAACCATTTTACGTTAGGCTTGGTAAGATCAAAGTCAAGTACATTATCCCATTTGCGGTGCCATGTAAATTCTTGTTCGGCAAATTCTCCCCAAAATCGAGAGGGATTAGAAAGGCTCTCAGCATAGAGTTGATTGTAGTCGCTTAGGTTTTTGGCTATGTAGCGTGACATTTTGCGAATTAACGCAAAAATACATGTAATGGCAAGTGACAATAATCTCTTACTTTTGGCCAAGAATGATAAAGTACAACCCTAAAATTTGGTTTACGCAGATACTCAAAGTACCCAAAAGCGATACATTAAGAATCTTATTGCCAGAGATGTTGATTTTGGCCAGTATGACGGCTGTATTAACACACGTGGAGCTCACTTACTTCAAGGACTTGCATATATTTAAGGATGCCATTGCGGTATATTCACTCATTGGATTTGTACTATCTCTGCTCCTTGTTTTCAGAACTAACACTGCCTACGACCGCTGGTGGGAAGGACGAAAAAAGTGGGGAGAGTTGGTAAACAATACGCGTACGCTAGCCATAAAGATAGCATCTACCACTAATGATAAAAATACGATATCGTTTTTTAAGCGGATGATTTCAAACTATGTATTTGCCCTAAAATGGCACTTACGAGATGAGTCTGAAGAGCTTACCATAGCTCTATCGGAAGAGGAAAATCAAGGTTTTTATGCAGCATCTCATAAGCCCAGCTATATATCCCAACTCATGTATAACAGACTGCGTATTATGAAAAACACAGGTGAAATAAGCGATATAGAATACTTGGCTATGGACACCAATTTAAACAGCTTCTCAAACATAACAGGTGCTTGCGAGCGAATAAAAAACACACCTATGCCTTACTCCTACAATCTGTTTTTGAAGAAATTTATTTTCATTTATGTGTTTACACTTCCCATTGGGTTTGTGTCGTCTTTTGGGTATGGTACGGTTCTTATTGCAGTTTTTATATTCTATATTTTGGTAAGTATAGAAGTACTTGCTGAGGAAATAGAAGACCCCTTTGGACTAGATGACAATGACTTGCCGCTTGACGACATTGCTCATAAAATTAAAGCAAATGTGGGAGATATATTGAAGTAATAAAAGTAACCTAGTCGATGTTTTTCTGCTCAATCGCAAAAATATCGCGTACGCAAGCCCACTCGGTTACAATGCTTTCCTAACAATTACTCGTCCTTTGTGTTACATAGACTAACAATGACCACACTAACTTTTTTCACTTTTACAGACCATAGGTATTGGGCCTTCAAAATGATGGGAGGTGGGCCACGGCTTTTGAAAAGCACTAAAGGTCTGTTATTTTTTAAACTTCTAGGTACAGGCAAAAAAGGATTTAGTGTTTTGCCCGACTGGTCAGAATATGCTTTTTTAGCCGTTTGGGAATCAGAAGACGACGCAGGGCTATTTTTTAAGGATAGTTCGTTTATAAATGAGTATAAACAGCGTTGCGCTAAGATAATAAACTACGATTTACGTTGCATAAAAGTAAATGGAACGTGGGATGGTAAAACTCCATTCGCAGCTATGAAGCATTTGACCGTAAGTGAGCATGACCAAATAGGGGTAATAACTCGGGCCTCCGTAAAATGGCATAAACTCTTTAGATTTTGGAACTACGTGCCCACGTCACATCGGGATTTGTGGGACAACCCCGGACTACTATTTACCAAAGGAATAGGAGATATACCTCTTTTAGAAATGGCCACATTTAGCCTATGGAAAAACCAAGAAGCCATAATGCAATTTGCCTACAAAAACGAACATCATAAAAAAGCGATAGCCCTTACCAAAAAATATAACTGGTACTCAGAGGAGTTGTTTGCTCGATTTGTTGTGAAGGAGTTAAGGTTTTAAATAAATTCCAACAAATTTTGGTTTACTTCGTTACACTAGTATGCGTAATTTCGAATTAATAAACCCAGTTAAAATACATTTTGGTAAAGATACCATAGCAAAACTTACCCAAGAACTTCCTCCTAATGCCAATATTATGTTGCTGTATGGTGGCGGAAGTATCAAGAAAAATGGAGTTTACGAGCAAGTAACCGAAGCTCTCAAGAATTTTGACTACATAGAGTTTGGGGGCATACCTGCTAATCCTGAGTATGAAATTTTGATGGATGCATTGACTATTATCAAATCGGAAAAAATTGATTTTTTACTTGCTGTAGGTGGTGGTTCTGTTATAGATGGAGTTAAATTTCTGTCAGCAGCAGCACTTTACGAAGGCGAGGAGCCTTGGGATATTTTGGCAAAGGCGATAAGGACGGATGTAGGAATGCCATTTGGTACGGTACTAACACTTCCTGCTACTGGCACCGAAATGAACAGTGGTTCGGTTATTTCTCGCAGGGAAATTGGTCAAAAACTAGCGATGGGCGGACCGGGACTTTTCCCCAAATTTAGTATTTTAGATCCTTCTGTAGTTGCTTCTATTCCAAAGAATCAACTTGCCAATGGAATAACCGATGCGTATACCCATGTGATGGAGCAATATATGACTTATCCTATAGGTGCAGACTTACAAGATCGTTTTGCAGAAAGCGTCATGAATAGTCTTGTAGCAACAGCTCCCAAGGTAATGGACAATCCAGCTGACTATACTTCTGCGGCTAACTTTATGTGGTGTTGTACTATGGCACTCAATGGACTACTGCAAAAAGGGGTGCCTACCGATTGGGCAGTTCACGCTATAGGTCATGAGCTCACTGCACTATATGGTATAGATCATGCAAGAACGTTGGCCATAATAGCACCAAGACATTATCATCATTTCCTAGAAAGCAAAAAAGAAAAGCTAGCTCAATACGGTGAACGCGTTTGGAACATAACCGAAGGTACACTCGAAGAGCGAGCGAGAATGGCCATTACAAAGACAGAAGAATTTTTTCAATCGCTTGATATTCCAACACATTTGTCGGACTACATTGACGACTGTGAGGGAACAGCTGAGAAAGTAAGTGAAACACTACGTGAACGCGGCTGGATAGCTCTTGGCGAGCACAAGACAGTTACTCCTGAGGCGGTGAAAGTGATCGTGGAAGGGAGTTATTAGAAACGTTTTATTTTTTTAAAACCTATTGGAGTTATGTCAAATATAGAAAAAACATTATTACAGTGGAGCTTGGTCTTATGCTTGTCTATTTTTTTAGTATCAGGGACCAAAGCTCAAACTTCTAGTAGTTTTACATCGGAAAATTACAAGTTCAAAGCGGTAGCAGAAATTGGTTTTTTGGGTGTGCTAGACCACAAAGTGCAATTTGGGCAAAATGGAACCTATTTTGATTATAAAAACGATGGAGGACAAGATGTTCTATTCCCCATATCAAGACTATCTCTAGAGCTAGAATGGAAGAAAAGGAACACATTTGTTCTATTATATCAGCCATTAAAAATTGAGTCGCAAGTGTATTTGAATGACGATTTAATAGTAGACAATCAAGTGTTTCCTGCTGCTAGCAATGTAAAACTACTCTACAATTTTCCATTTTACCGTTTCAGTTATTTGAGAGAAGTCTTACCCAACAGCAAAAATCTAAACTTAGCCATAGGTGGCACTGTGCAAATCAGAAATGCTACCATATCTTTCACTTCGGGAGATGGGTTACTTTTCAGAACCAATAGAGACGTAGGGATAGTTCCTGCACTGAAGTTACGAAGCAAATATAAAATAAACGAAAGGGCGTTTGCGGAGATAGAAGCCGATGGTATTTATGCACCAGTAAGCTACCTGAATGGAAGTGACACGGAAATAGTAGGTGCTATTTTAGATGCGAGCTTGCGAGGTGGTCTAAAGTTAACCAAAGAGGTAAGTTCATTTATAAACCTAAGATACTTAGGAGGTGGAGCCGTAGGTACTTCTAATGACTCAAGACCGCCAAGCGACGGATATGTCAAAAATTGGCTACATTTTGGAATTGTAACTGCGGGTTTTTCTTATGATTTTTAGTTGACCTTGAATTTAACGGGAAATAACAAGCCAAAGAATCAAGAAATTGGTTTTGTGATTGCATAGTCCCTGTCGAAAGAGTAAATCGTGCGATCATCGCTCAAGCAGCGAAGGCTATTGTAGAAGTGAGTTATTAGAAACGCGCTAATAGAGACAATAGCAAAATTAGCTATACTTGCGTTATGAAACGCATAGAGATTGCAGCCATTTTGGGTGTGCTTACTGGATTTATTTTTAAAGTAGTTCATTGGCCATTCGCTAGTGAGATACTTATTGTAGCAGTCAGTGTACTTTGTATCATTGATATTTTCGGATCGGTGTTACTCTATCAAGGTATTGGTCTTCGTAAGTGGTTAAAAGATAAAACAGTCCTTAAGAAAGATCTATTTAAAAGCATTGTCTTTCGCCTTTGCGGAGTGTCGCTTGCACTTATTTGGACGGGCTTATTGTTTTCGATTAATATATGGGCAGGGGCAGATCAATTTATCTCCTATGGACTTTTAGGGGCACTAATTGCCTTGGGTATAGTTCTGCAAAAAATTAACACAAAGGATAAATCGTATTATGAGGCTTTAGGTAGATTGGTTCCTATGATCATCCTTGCTTTATTATTTTATCTAAAACCTCATATTTGGATAGACTATTACTACGAGCAATCTCTCACAGTTACCCTTTTATTGTCAAAAACGATTGGTTTTGGAGATTTGCTGCTTCTTCCAAAAATATAATGGAAGTACACGTAATCGTCAGGTTGCATTCTATTAAAACAGCCTATTAGCGTTTGTGACTATGAATTTCCTTTTATCTCAAAAGACAATATGAATAAAAGTAGAATGTACTTGTTCACTTTTCTAAGATATAAAAATTGAAGCTTGAGTTTGTATTTGAGTTTGAACTTGACACATTACCTTTGCCCTATGATCAGTTGGACTACAGTAAAACAATACGAAGACATTACCTACAAAAAATGCAATGGCGTCGCACGTATAGCCTTCAATAGGCCTGATGTACGAAATGCCTTTCGTCCTAAAACTACCAGTGAATTGCTAGATGCTTTTCACGATGCACAAGAAGATTTAAGTATAGGAGTGGTTTTATTAAGTGCCGAAGGACCAAGCAGCAAAGATGGGGTTTATAGTTTTTGTAGCGGTGGCGATCAAAAAGCACGTGGGCATAAAGGTTATGTCGGAGAAGATAATTACCACAGACTTAATATTTTGGATGTGCAACGCTTGATTCGCTTTATGCCCAAAGTGGTAATAGCAGTTGTGCCAGGATGGGCTGTAGGCGGTGGGCATAGTTTGCACGTGGTTTGTGATTTGACACTAGCAAGCAAGGAGCATGCTATTTTTAAACAAACAGATGCTGATGTTACTAGTTTTGACGGTGGATATGGTTCTGCATATTTAGCCAAAATGGTAGGACAGAAAAAAGCGCGTGAGATATTCTTCTTAGGTAGGAATTATAACGCTCAAGAGGCGTTTGATATGGGAATGGTAAATGCGGTATTTCCTCACTCAGAGTTAGAAGATACAGCGTATCAATGGGCTCAAGAAATTTTAGAAAAATCGCCAACTAGTATAAAAATGTTAAAGTTTGCCATGAATCTAACCGACGATGGCATGGTAGGCCAACAAGTATTTGCAGGAGAAGCTACACGATTAGCCTACATGACTGACGAGGCTAAAGAAGGCCGTGATGCTTTTTTGGAGAAACGTAAACCTAATTTTAAGAAAGAGTACTTACCGTAGGGATTAGACATTTATATCTTTAGAGTAGGCCGTGAATTACCAGGTAGCTCTAATCTAACTTTTCAAAATAGTAACTAGTTCACTCGCTTGCCTTACACCACTTTCGCGCCAAACTTGTTTTCCTTGTTTGAAAACCATTAGAGTAGGAACTCCTTGTACGTGATATGTGCTGGCCAAAGATTGATTTTTATCTACGTCGATTTTAACAATTTTGACTTTTTCACCTAGTTCTTTCTTCACTTGTTCTAGAATTGGGACCATCATTTTACATGGGCCACACCATTCTGCACTAAAATCTACCAAAACAGGCACACCTCCACTTATTATTTCCTTAAAACTTGCCATTGATTTTAAATTTGCTTCTTAGATTTTTAGACGAAACGCCTGCTGTTCTAAATTTTTGTCGGGATGGCGGGATTCGAACCCACGGTCTCACGCCCCCCAGACGTGCACTTTAGCCGGACTAAGCTACATCCCGATGTTTTTAATATAAGAAACAATAAAAAAATTATTCTCTTATTTAGTGTGCAAATCTATGTCAAATAGTGTAAACGTAAATTTCTTTTTTCAAATAAGCATATAAATATTGAAGTGCCTTGATAATTTCTTGTTATCGATTTTTTCTTGTTTTTCACCAAGCTTATTTCCCTTTTTACGCAGAAAAATGGTGGTGTAATGTGTGCTTACCCCGTAAAAAGTGATAATAAAGGGGTGTTATGAGCTGTTTAAAGCTCTATTTTCACATTTAATAAAAAAATAATACACTTGAAAATCAATGTGTTACGACAAATTATTGGTAAAATAGACATATTTTGTTTAAAACATAAATGAATGAGTAACAAGATATTAGCCAAAAATACATATTTGCACTATTATTACATTTAAACACAAACCAAAATGAAACAACTTAGAAATGCATTAGTTTTAGTAGTAGCTGTTGCAGCTATCACACTTACTTCTTGTTCTCAATCTGACAATGGTGCTGCAGAAGCAGCAGCGGCAGCAACTGCAGATTCTCTTGCAGCAGCAGCAACTGCAGATTCTATGGCAGCAGCTGAAGCAGCGGCTATGCCAGCTGATACTACAGCAACTGCAGATTCAACTGCTACTGTAGCTGAATAATTCAGTCTCAAAAAAAATTAAAACGTTCCCATTATTTTGGGAACGTTTTTTTTTGCCTAGATCAACTAGGCTTTACTAAAATTATAGCGGATATTGCGAATCTTTTATGCTATCAAATACTGTTTTTTCTTTTTTAAAAGAGCTAGCCGCCAATAACACGCGCGAATGGTTTACTCTGCACAAAAAAAACTATGATGTCTCAAGAAGTCAGGTTTTAGCATTGATAAAAGAAGTCCATCGTCAGTTAGATGAGGTTGATAAAATTGAGAATTCCAAGATATTTAGAATTAATCGTGATGTACGATTTAGCAGTAATAAATCGCCATATAAAACAAACTTTAGTGGCTATTATACCAGATTAGGAGACTCTAGGCGAGGAAGTTATTATCTAAGTATTCAACCGGGGAATCAAACCGTAGTTGGAGGCGGATTTTATGACCCCTCAAAAGAGGATTTATTCAGAATTCGAAAGGAATTTGAACTAGATGAGTCTATCATTACTAAAATCACCACTGATAAAACATTTAAACTGTATTTTGACCAGCTAAGAGGAGAGAGAGTGGCGACAGCTCCGCGTGACTTTGACAAAGAGCATCCTCATATTAAATGGATTCAAATGAAGCAGTTCTATGCATTTAGAAGTTTCACAGACGAAGAAGTGATGGACCCGACTTTCCCTCAAGAAGTGATGAAGACTTTTATGGTAATAAGACCTTTTTTTGACTATATGAGTGATATATTAACTACAGACTTAAATGGGGAGTCTATACTAAAGTAGAAAATTACCATAAAATACAGGACCTATTACTAGTTCTTAAAAGAGAACATTTACCTTCATCATCCAATTAAAACCAGCCATAGGATACACATAATTAAAATCCTGTCTTTCACCACCTAAATATCCACTAAATGTATATCCATTTGGGGCATAAAATTGGTTAAGAACATTATTTAGGTAAAGTCCAACATTAATATTTTTAGTACCTTTCAATTGTGCAGAAGTGTAGTTAATGCTGAAATCCAAATTGGTGAAAGCATCCAAGCTTCTCAGATCATTTTGCGTGTTGTCCAAATATTGTTTACCGACATATTTGCCACTTGTATTTAACGTAAAAAAGGCATTTGCTTTATAGCTCAAAAGAGCTGCAGCAATGGTGTTCGGAGAGAAGGCTATATCGGTATTTATAAATTGCTCACTAATTTGTACTGGCCAATTATCCCAGTCATCTGTAAACTGAGTAAAGTTTTGAATTTTATTTTCTGAAAGTGTAACGTTACCTCCGCCTTGTAATTTTTTAGTAATAGGGTATTGAAAATCAATTTCTATACCGCTACGGTAGCTATTTTTTACATTGGTGCGAATGGCTTGTCCCACATCATTCACTGCTCCTGTAAGGACTAATTGGTTAGTATACTGCATGGTGTATAAATTTACATTCAGCTGCTTTCTTTTGTTAGCATATCTATATCCTACTTCTACATTTTCCATAGTTTCATGAAGTGGCCTGATACTGGTTTTATTGTCTCTAAAATCATCGCGAACCGGTTCTCTGTTACCTACGGCAAATACGCCATAAAAGGCATTGTTTTTAAGGAGGTAGGTGAGACCTATTTTAGGATTAAAGAATAGAAAATTCACTTCTTGTGGGGCAAGGTTTAGACTATCGTCCAAGCCTTCAAATTGATAATTTACCGTACGATATTGTAAGTCGATATAAGGAATTAAGTTATTATAGTTGTAAGATTGACGGACGTAGAAGTTACCGTCTATTTTGGTCGCTTGGTTATCATAATAAATAGTATTAATGGCTTCATAACCCGTGAATTGGGTGGCGATCGCTTCTCCAAAATGACGACCATTGTAGCTGCTTAACCCACCTCCTATAATCGTTTCAAATTTATTTCGATTATACGTCACATTAGCTATAGTTCCCACTAGCGTATTGTCTAACCATCTTCTGCGTATCACATCACCTAAAAAGGAAGTGTCGCCGGTAGGTTGCACGCTTCCAATGCCGTAATCAGAAAGTGTTTCTTGTGCTTTAAATTGCTCAAAGTACCCTTTACCTGTGGTTAAATACGCCGCCGTATTCAGCTTTAAAAAGCTGCTGAAGGCATGGTCAAAGAAAAACTGATAGTGATTTTGTGTGTAGCGATCTACTTCATTTTCGTAGGTGTAATAATTATAGGTTTTACTATTACTTTCTTGTAAATTTTGAAGATCAGTTCCAACTATATAAAGTTGATTTATATATCTGTTTTCTCCTGCTATATCTCCCTTATAAACCGGCTGAGGTATTCCCCACCACGCTTGATAAGTGCGTTCGCTTCCAATCAGTATATTGGTTTTAAAAACAGATTTATCCCAATATTTAGCAGCAACCAAGTTAGCAGATTTTAAATCTGAACTTGCTCGGTCTATGTAGCCATCACTTTGTATTAAGCTGCCTCTGAGTTGAAATGCCCAATTATTTTTTAATCTTCCTGTATTATGCAGCAGAGAGATTCTTTGGGTATTAAAACTACCTACTCCAAAGCTTGTTTGCGTAGAGGATTCTTTGGGTAACTCATTTGTGCGAATATTTACACTTGCACCAAAAGCGGCGGATCCATTTGTGCTTGTGCCCACTCCTCGTTGTATCTGTACGCTTTCAGTGGAGGTAGCAAGATCTGGCATATTTACCCAGTACATTCCTTGGCTTTCGGCATCGTTTATAGGTATTCCATTCACAGTAATATTTACGCGCGTAGGATCAATGCCACGTATACGAATTCCAGTATAACCCACGCCATTTCCAGCGTCTGAAGATATGACGGTACTTGGCGTCATATTAAGTAAAAATGGGAAGTCTTTACTTTGATCCATCATTTCTATTTCTTCCTTTTTGATATTGGTAAATGTGGATGGGGTAGTATTTTTTGCACGTACGGTCGTAATGACTGCCGCATCTAAAAATGCCATATCGGGTAATAAAAAGAAAATCTTCTCGGGACCGTTTTGTGCATTAACATAGACCACGCAAGAATCAACGAATGTTTTATATCCTACATGGGTTATTGCTGCTTGGTACTTTCCCGATGGAATATTTTCTATGTAGATGGAGCCATTTTCGGTAGAGTAGGCGGTAAATGTTTTTTGCTTGTTACTTAACCTAATAAATGCAGAAGCTATAGGCTCATAGCTACTTGCATTTTTTAGTTGAGCATTGAAGGTGTTTTGCCCAGAGCATATCATGGTAGATATCACAAATAGTGAGAGTAAAGAAGCTACCTGGCGGCTTATACTTGATTGTTTTTTCATTCCTGTGTTTTATTTTAAAATTACAGGAGTGTTGAGAGATACCTTACTATCTTTTATTCCCTACGGCAGCATTATCTGCATCAGGTTTCGTTCGCAGAAGCGAATCGTGGGTATCATCTCAGCAATGCAGAAATTATGGTCTGCAAAGCACCCCTTTGTTGGAGCAAATGTATATGAACAAGTTGTTTTTTAGCTATTACAGTACAAAGATATTTTTGGGTATGCAGTAACCTAAGCATAGATAGATTCCATAATAGCGTTTTAGGGATACAATACTGTTACACTTGGTTCTCTTTTGCAAAAACTAATACCTTTGCACCCATTTAAAAACGTATTTAATCATGCCAAAAATAATCTATACCAAGACCGACGAAGCTCCAATGTTAGCTACATTTTCTTTTTTACCCATTGTACAAGCATTTACGAGTGCGGCAGGGGTGAAGGTGGAAACAAGAGATATTTCACTTGCGGGTCGTGTTTTGAGTCAGTTTCCTGAATATTTGGAACCTGAGCAACGTGTGGGTGATCATTTGGCAGAACTGGGAGAATTAGCTACTAAACCGGAAGCCAATATTATTAAGCTTCCTAATATATCAGCATCTGTTCCTCAGCTTAAAGATACCATCCTAGAATTACAGGCCAAAGGATACAAAATCCCTAACTATCCAGATAATCCGGTAACAGATGAAGAAAAAGAAATAGCTGTGCGATACGGCAGGACAAAGGGTAGCGCAGTAAATCCTGTGTTACGTGAGGGTAATTCAGATCGTAGAGCTCCAAAAGCAGTAAAAAATTACGCAAAGAAAAACCCACATCGTATGGGGAAATGGTTTGCAGATAGCAAAACCAAAGTAAGCACGATGCAGCAAGGTGATTTTAGAAACAACGAAACATCGGTAACGATTGCAGAACCAACTACTTACACTATTGTACATACAGACGAGGTTGGGAATCTTACAGAATTAAAAAGCGCAAGTAAATTATTG
>ENA-ORCY01000196-ORCY01000196.1-marine-metagenome-genome-assembly--contig:-NODE-196-length-42646-cov-5.455237_pt1 | contig 42646 bp, 42 predicted proteins | sample MGYA00248634_ERZ508507 | MGnify/ENA primary metagenome ERZ508507 (study PRJEB26178, sample SAMN06266269) | marine metagenome | isolation source: Columbia River Estuary | place: USA:Columbia River Estuary... | reverse complement strand
TTAAACGAAGGTTTTTCCGGTGGAGAGAAAAAAAGAAACGAGATTTTCCAAATGGCCATGCTCAACCCCAAAATTGCGATTTTGGACGAGACTGACTCCGGTTTAGACATCGATGCCCTGCGCATTGTGGCCAACGGAGTGAACAAACTCAAAGGACCGCACAACGCCACCCTGGTGATCACCCACTACCAAAGGCTGTTGGACTACATCGTTCCAGACTATGTTCACGTATTGTGGAACGGAAAAATTGTAAAATCAGGTGGTCCAGAACTCGCCTTGGAACTCGAGGAAAAAGGATACGACTGGATCAAACAAGAAACCACTGCCTAAACGCCAAGCCGCTATGGATTTAAAAGACAAACTAGTCGCTTCGTTTATGGCCTTTGAAGGAGGGGTTGATCTAGACCACCCGGTACACGAGATCCGCTCGGAAGCCATGAAGGTATTTGAAGCTCAAGGATTCCCTGAAAAAAGGGATGAGGAGTGGAAATACACCTCCCTCAAGGCGCTTTTGCAAAACGACTTCAGTGTATTTCCCAAGCAAAACGACTGCTTGGACTACAAAAATGTAAAGCAGTATTTCCTCCACGAGATCGACACCTATAAAATTGTGTTTGTCGACGGGGCTTATTCTTCGTTTTTGTCGGAAACCACCCACCAAGGCATCGATGTGTGTCTGATGAGTGCCGCGTTGAGCAAGCCGAAGTATTTGCCGATGATCGAGGAATACTTTAATAAAATCGCGCCGAAAGACGAGTCATTGACCGCGCTGAACACCGCGTTTAGCAAAGAAGGGGCCTTTATTTACATCCCGAAAAATGTGGCTGCCGACAAGCCGGTAGAAATCATCCATTTTGCTACGGGTAACGAGGCTGCCGTCATGTTGCAGCCCCGCAGCATGATCGTGGTAGACCAAGGCGCGGAACTCCAAATTTTGGAGCGCCACCGCAGTCTAACCTCGAATGCCGTATTGACCAATTCGGTGACGGAAATCTACGCCCAGGCCAATGCGCAAGTGGATTACTACAAAGTCCAAAACGACAACCTCACCGCCTCGCTGATCGACAACACCTACATCGCACAGGGCAGGGATAGCCAAGTGAGCGTTCACACTTTTTCGTTTGGCGGAAAACTCACCCGCAACAACCTCCACTTTTACCAAAAAGGAGAAAATGCCAACTCCATCTTGAAAGGAGTGACCATCATCGGGGAAAAACAACACGTTGACCATCACACCCTAGTACACCATGGCGTGCCCAACTGCGAGAGCCACCAAGACTACAAAGGGATTTTTGACGAAAGCGCCACCGGGGTGTTCAACGGAAAGATCATGGTGCAAGACATCGCTCAAAAAACCAACGCCTTCCAACAAAACAACAATATTTTGCTCTCGGACAAGGCGACCATCAACACCAAGCCTCAATTGGAAATATTTGCCGATGATGTAAAGTGTTCGCACGGATGTACTATAGGGCAGTTGGACCAGGACGCACTGTTCTACCTCCAGTCCCGTGGAATTCCGCAAAAAGAGGCCAAGGCGCTGCTCTTGTACGCATTTGCCAACAACGTGTTGGAAAGCGTGCAAATACCGCTGGTCAAACAACGCATCAACCGCATCATCGCCCAAAAACTTGGGGTACAGATCGGATTTGATCTATAAAAACAAAGAACTATGGGATTTGACGTCGCCGCCATCCGAAAAGACTTTCCTATTTTGGGCCGAACGCTTAAAAACGGGAAGCCTTTGGTCTATTTGGACAACGCGGCGACTTCTCAGACACCCCAACCGGTGATCGATGTGATTGTCGACTACTACAGCCGATACAACGCCAACATTCACCGTGGCGTACACCAACTTTCCCAAGAAGCGACCGACGCCTACGAACAGGCCCGTCAGAAGATTCAAAAACACCTGAACATCGCCCATGCCCACGAGGTGATTTTTACCGCAGGCACCACCCACAGCATCAATATTGTGGCTGCTGGATTTGGGCAAATACTCCAACCCGGAGACGAACTCATCGTTTCCGCCTTGGAACACCACGCCAACATCGTCCCCTGGCAGATGGCTTGCGAGCGTTCGGGCGCTGTTTTGCGCGTAATCCCCATGACGCCCCAAGGAACTTTGGACCTAGATGCCTATGAAGCGTTGCTCAACGATCGGACCCGTTTGGTATTTGTCAACCACGTATCCAACGCGCTTGGATCGATCAACGACATAGAGCGCATCATCAATCAAGCCCACGCTGTAGGAGCAGCCGTGTTGATCGACGGAGCACAAGCAGCCCCTCACCTGGTCGCCGACGTACAAGCCCTTGATGTCGATTTCTACACCCTGTCGGCCCACAAAATATGTGGCCCTACAGGGGTAGGCATGCTGTACGGAAAAGAAAAGTGGCTCAATTTGTTGCCTCCCTACCAAGGGGGCGGAGAAATGATCGCCACCGTCAGTTTCGAAAAAACGACCTATGCGGATCTGCCCCACAAGTTTGAGGCGGGAACACCCAACATCTGCGGAGGCATCGCCTTCGGCGCTGCGGTAGATTATATGAACAGCATCGGATTTGACCAGATCGCTGCGTACGAACACCAATTGCTGCTTCGGGCCACGGAAGGGTTAAAATCTATTGAAGGTTTGACCATCTACGGAGACCACGAACACAAAACTGCGGTGATCAGCTTTAACCTAGCCGGCGTACACCCCTATGATGTGGGCAGTATCCTGGATCAGCTCGGTATAGCGGTGCGCACTGGCCACCACTGTGCTCAGCCGATCATGACCTATTACAACATACCGGGCACCGTACGTGCGAGTTTCAGTTTTTACAATACCTTTGAAGAAGTGGATGCGCTCGTCGCTGGGGTCAAAAAAGCCCAGCAGATGCTCTGCTAAAACAACTCATTATGTCCCAAACCATCGCACAACTCCAGGAAGAAATCGTCGAAGAATTTGCCTTCTTCGAGGATTGGATGCAGCGCTACGAGCACATGATTGCGCTCGGACGCTCCCTGCCAGAAATAGACCCACAGCACAAGGATGACGACCACCTGATCAAGGGGTGTCAGTCAAAAGTGTGGGTCCACGCCGCTTTGGAAGACGACAAACTAGTCTTTACCGCTGATTCAGATGCCATCATCACCCGAGGCATCATCGCCCTTTTGGTGCGGGTGTTCAGCTACCAAAAACCTGCGGACATCATCGATGCCCCCACCGATTTTATCGATGAAATCGGACTCAAAGAACACCTTTCTCCCACCCGAGCTAACGGGTTGGTGTCCATGATCAAGCAGATTAAACTCTACGCGATCGCCTACCAAACCCAAATCAAATCCTAACCCAAAAACAAACTTCATGAGTACTCCACTGGATCCTGTAGAACAATCCTCCGCCCTCGGAAGTCAAATCGTCGCCGTGCTTAAAACTATTTATGACCCAGAAATTCCTGTGGACATCTACGAGCTCGGGTTGATTTACGATGTTTTTGTCAACGAGGACTACGATGTAAAAATATTGATGACCCTCACCAGTCCCAACTGCCCCGTAGCGGAATCGCTTCCGGTGGAAGTGGAGGAAAAAGTGGGCACCGTCGATCTAGTCAAAGACGTGACGGTGGAAATCACCTTTGATCCCCCATGGACCCAAGAGTTGATGTCCGAAGAGGCAAAACTTGAGTTGGGGATGCTGTAATGGCACACACTATGGCAGAGCTCTCCGATCAACCCATTGTGAACAGAGTAGCCCAAAGTTCTTTGGTGACTTTGGACTTGGGTGATTTTTACCCCAAAGGAAAACGCCTAGAACTCGATATCGCCCCCTGGTTGTATGAGGGCCTGATGGTGAAAGAAACCGAATTTAGAGCCCATCTGGCAGCGCTAGACCTCGCCACCTATCGCGATGCTTGGGTGCGCATTTTTTGCAGCGCCGATGCCCTTTTGCCCGCCTGGACATTTCCTTTAGTTTCCCTAACCCTGGCCCCCGTATGTCGCCAAAGTTTTGTGGGTAGCTGGACTGAATTTGACCAGTGGGCGATCGCGGATGCGATCGCCCACCTAGACACCGAACCCTTGAGGGATAAACCCGTGATGGTGAAAGGATGTGGCCAATACCCCATTCCGGACAATGCCTATCTGATGCTCGCCCAAAAAATACAACCCCTAGTGCGCAGCTTGATGTACGGAGAAGCCTGCTCGAGTGTACCCCTATACAAAAAACCCAAGACCTAACTATGATTGAGGCCCAAAACCAAGTCTACGAAAAAGCGGTCCTCATCGGCGTAATCACCCGTGACCAGAGCGAAGATAAAGTACACGAATACCTAGATGAACTAGAGTTCTTAACCTATACCGCAGGGGGCGAAGTCCTCAAGCGGTTTATCCAACGCATCGACACCCCCAACCCAAAAACCTACATCGGTTCTGGAAAAATGGAGGAGGTCGAAGCCTTTGTCACCGAACACGAAATCGGATCCGTCATTTTTGACGACGAGCTTTCTCCCGCCCAACAAAAAAATATCGAGCGCGCCCTGAAGTGCAAAATCGTCGACCGCACGACCTTGATTTTGGACATATTTGCCCAAAGGGCCCAGACCTCCTATGCCCGCACCCAGGTAGAGTTGGCTCAATACGAATACCTATTGCCCCGTTTAACAGGCCTTTGGACTCACTTAGAGCGTCAAAAAGGGGGGATCGGAATGCGCGGTCCTGGGGAAACTGAGATCGAGACCGACCGCCGTATTGTGCGCGACCGCATCACCCTGCTCAAGCAAAAACTCAAAAAGATCGACCGCCAGATGGAAACCCAACGCGGCAATAGAGGGTCGCTGGTCCGCGTCGCCTTAGTGGGCTACACCAACGTGGGCAAATCCACCTTGATGAACCTGATCTCCAAAAGCGAGGTGTTTGCGGAAAACAAATTATTTGCCACCCTAGACACCACGGTGCGCAAAGTGGTCATCGGCAACCTGCCTTTTTTGCTGACCGACACCGTAGGATTCATCCGCAAACTGCCCACCCAACTCGTGGAAAGCTTTAAATCCACCCTGGACGAGGTGCGCGAAGCCGACCTGATTCTACACGTAGTCGACATCGCCCACCCGGACTTCGAAGACCACATCAAAGCGGTTGAAGGAATTCTAGCCGATATTCAGTGTGCGGAAAAACGCACCCTGATGGTCTTTAACAAAATAGACCAATACCAACCTGAGGTCATCGAAGAGGACGACCTGATGACCGAGAAAACCACGGCCCACTTCACCCTAGAAGAATGGGAAAACACCTGGATGCGCCGTGTCAATGGTCAAGCCTTATTTATCTCTGCCCACACCAAAGAAAACATGGACCACTTCCGCAAAAAAGTCTACGACACCGTGCGCGATATCCATGTGACCCGCTTCCCCTACAACCACTTCCTATATCCAGAAATTCTGGATTCCTACGATGTGGAAGAGGAAGAAGCCTAAGGTGTTTTGCTTTTTTCCGAGTAGGTATTAATGAGGCAAGCTATAGGTTGACAACCTTGATTCATCGCGGAAAAAACGGATCTTCCAGTTGCCGATTATCGGGAAAACACTACAACAACCTGGCGGCGTCTGCAGCAAAGTAGGTGGCGATAAGGTCGGCGCCTGCGCGTTTAAAGGCATATAACTGTTCGATCATCACCGCGTCGTGGTCCAGCCATCCTTTTTGGGCGGCTGCTTTGAGTTGGGCGTATTCGCCGGAGACTTGGTAGGCTGCGATGGGGACCTCCACGGCATCCCTGAGCTCGCGCACAATATCCAAATAACACAATCCGGGTTTGACCATAATGATATCGGCGCCTTCATCGATGTCGTTTTGAGCTTCCACGATGGCTTCACGTCGGTTGGCGTAGTCCATCTGGTAGGTTTTCTTGTCGCCAAAACCGGGGGCTGAATCCAAGGCGTCACGGAAAGGACCGTAATAGGCCGAGGCGTACTTGGCGGAGTAACTCAAAATACCGGCGTTGGTGTGACCTGCCGCTTCAAAGGCTTGTCTGATGCGCAGCACCCGGCCATCCATCATGTCTGAGGGAGCGACAAAATCTGCCCCTGCTTCAATGTGGCTCAAGGCCATTTGGGTCAATACCTCCACCGTGGGGTCATTGACGATGGTCGATCCTTCAACGATTCCATCGTGTCCGTGTACCGAATAAGGATCTAAGGCCACGTCTGTCATCACGACCATCTCGGGGCAAGTTGATTTGATTTCAGCTACAGCGCGCTGCATCAACCCTTGGGGGTTGACGGCTTCTTTGCCGCGGTTGTCTTTTAACGCATCGGGCACTTTGACAAAAACCAAGACGCTTTTGATGCCTAAAGTCCAGAGAGACTTCACCTCAGCGGAGACCAAATCCAAACTCAATCGGTAATAGTTGGGCATGGAAGGGATTTCCTCGCGTACTTGACGGCCTTCCACCACAAAAATAGGGGCGATAAAGTCCGCTGGGCTGAGTGAGGTTTCGCGCACTAGCGCGCGTACAGCTGGGGATTGTCTGAGTCTTCGGTTTCGGTTGAGCGGGAACATAGCGATGGGTTTATGGGATAAATAGAGTGCCCACCATATAGGTGTGGGCTTGACCGCGCATCCATACGCGTTCCCCCACTAAAGTACAGTGTAGGGAACCTCCTCGGGCGGAAAGTTGGCGGGCGGAAAGATCGTGGCGGTGGCATTGGATCGCCCAATAGGGGACCAATAAGGTGTGGGCAGAACCCGTTACCGGGTCCTCGTCAACGCCAACGGCGGGGCCAAAAAAACGAGAGACAAAATCCACCTCCTGTCCAGGAGCGGTGGCTATAATCCCTCGAGCGGGTATTTTCTTTAACGCATTAAAATCAGGGGCTAGTTGCTCGATCTGGGCTTGATCCTCATAGCAAAGCATCCAGTCGGTCTCTCCCTGATATACTTTGATCGGTGGAACACCCATGGCCTCAACTAGTCCGGCAGGCGGGGTTTGCTCCACGTGCTCCTGGGCGGGAAAATCCAAGGTGTAGGTTCCTTGTTCTTCCTTTTTGACCACTAAAGTCCCCTTGGTTTTGGTGTGGAAGTGCAGGTACTCCTGTTTCCAGCCCAAATGTTGGTAGACTACATGCGCGCTGGCCAAGGTGGCGTGTCCGCACAAAGCGACCTCAGTCACTGGGGTAAACCAACGGATGTGAAAACCCAAGGGGTCTGGCACCAAAAAAGCGGTTTCCGCTAGGTTATTCTCGGCAGCAATAAGTTGCATCATCGCCTCTTCCATGGGTTTTTCCAACACGACAACGGCGGCTGGGTTGCCCTGAAAAATTTCATCGGCAAAGGCATCTACTTGATATATGGTCAAATTCTTCATGATCTATTTGGGGTTAACGCCACCCAGTCCACCGGATTTTTAAGGACCTCAATCAAGGCGGCCTCGGGGGTGTGGGGTGTTGGGTGGTGGTCGTACACCCACTGTACACGCGGGGGTAGACTCATCAAAATACTTTCAATCCGGCCGTTGGTTTTAAGGCCGAACAAAGTGCCTTTGTCGTGCACTAGGTTAAACTCTACGTAGCGACCCCTCCTGATCTCTTGCCAGGTTTGCTGTTCTGGTGTATAGGGCAAATCTTTGCGTCGGTTGAGGATGGGCACATAGGCTTCCAAAAAGGAGTCGCCCACTTCGGTGACAAAATCGAACCAACCTTGGGCGTCGAGCTGGGGGGAAGGCTTGAGGTAATCAAAGAACAGGCCGCCAATTCCTCGGGCTTCGCCCCGGTGGGTGTTGTGGAAATACTGGTCACAGCGTTGCTTGTACGCGGGATAAAAAGCAGGGTCATGGGCATCACAGGCCTTTTTGCACACCTGGTGAAAGTGCTGGGCGTCCTCTTCAAATAGGTAATAAGGGGTTAGGTCTTGGCCGCCGCCAAACCAGGAATCGATGAGGTTCCCAGATAAGTCATAGAGCTCAAAATAGCGCCAGTTGGCGTGCACTGTGGGGGCCATGGGGTTTCTTGGGTGGAGCACCAAACTCAGGCCGCAGGCGTAAAACTGACTTTCCCCTACCCCGAAATACTGCTGCATAGCTGGGGGAAGGTCTCCGTGTACTCCGGAAATATTTACCCCGGCTTTTTCCAACACTTTTCCACCTTCTAGCACTCGAGTTCTACCGCCTCCACCTTCGGGGCGGTCCCAGAGGTCTTCCCGAAAGCGGGCCTGTCCGTCTGCCGCCTCCAGACCCGCACAAATGCGGTCTTGAAGGCCTTGGATGTAGGCAAAAAACTGATCTTTCATCGGGATTTGCGCCATGGAATTACAAATTTCTATCCGGGTAGCTTTTCACCGCCTCGATAAATGCCTGGGCGTTTTCCAAGGGGATATTGGGCAAAATGCCATGTCCTAGATTGACAATATAGCGGTCTTTGCCAAAGGCGTCGATCATCTCGTGTACCATCTTGGTGATGGTCGCCGGCGGAGAGAGCAAGCGGGCTGGGTCAAAATTACCTTGAAGGGTGATGCGTCCGCCGCTCAAATAGCGGGCGTTCATCGCTGAAAGCGTCCAGTCGATGCCCAGTGCTGAAGCCCCGGATTGAGACATTTCTTTCAAGGCAAACCAGCACCCTTTGCCAAAGGCGATGACTGGGGCGTGGGGTTTCAACGCGTCGATGATCTGCTGAATATACTGCCAAGAGAACTCTTGGTAATCCACTGGCGAAAGCATTCCGCCCCAAGAATCAAAAATTTGCACCGCGTCCACACCAGCGGCTACTTTAGCCTTCAGGTAGGCAATCGTCTTATCCGTGATTTTTTGCAACAGGGCGTGGGCGGCCTCTGGTTGGGTGAAACAAAACTCTTTGGCCATATCGAAGGTCTTGCTGCCCTGACCTTGTACACAATAGCACAGAATAGTCCAAGGGGCTCCAGCAAATCCGATCAACGGCACCTCATCGTCCAACTTTTGTTTGGTGATTTTAATCGCTTCAAAGACATAACCCAAGGCCTGGTGCACATCGGGCACCTCAGCGCGCTCCACATCGCTAGCGGTTCTTACCGGCTGAGGCAGGTAAGGGCCTAGACCTGGGCGCATCTCCACCGGAATATTCATCGCTTGAGGGATGACCAAAATATCAGAAAACAAGATTGCAGCGTCCATATGAAAACGCCTGATGGGTTGTACCGTAATCTCCGCGGCAATCTCAGGGGTTTGGCAACGGGTGAAAAAATCGTATTGGTCCCTTAGGGCGCGAAACTCTGGCAAATACCTGCCTGCTTGACGCATCATCCACACGGGGGGTCTATCAACGGATTGGCCTTGAAGGGCGCGTAAGAATAAATCGTTTTTAAGGGCCATAATTCTTGGTTTACTCAGCGCGAAGGGCTTCTTGCAGCGCAGCGCTGAGGGCGTTAAAATCTGGGGTTTGGGCGATCCAAACCTTTTGGGTTTTTCCGGTGAGTGCCGCAGCGGTTGTGGGACCGATGCAAACGCATTTAGCCGCCCCAATGGTATTGACGGCGGTAAAGGATTGCACCGCGCTGGGGCTGTAGAACAACAGGTAATCGACAGAGCGGTTTAGGGGGGTAGACTTTGGTCTGGATCGGTAAACCACGCGTTCCGGACAATCTACTTGGGCCTCAGCCAAACGGGCAGGCAAAACGGCTAGTCGTTTGTCGCCACAAAAAAAGTACAGCGAACCCATTTGGGGCTGTTCAATCAAAAGGGTGGCCAAGTCACTGGCTTTGTCCGCCCGGTGTCCCGGACGAAAACCTGCCTTGACAGCAGCTTCTTGGGTGAGCGCACCCACACAATGGGCCACACGACCCAAGGCTATTTGCTTTTCTGCCTGTGGATGTTTGACAAATGAAGCCACGGCGTGTTGGGAGGTAAACACCGCCTGATTCCACCCTTGGGGCATATCAAAAGCCAGGTGTTTAACAGCAACACTGGGCTGCACCAAAACGTCAAAACCCAGGTCTTCTAGGGCTTGCCTCTCCCCTTTGCGCAAAGCGCGGGTCGAAAGCAGCAGCGGAGGGTTTTGTGTCTTTATTGGGGAGCTCATCTCTGTGTTTATTCCTGGGTGGTTTGGCGCATCTGCCTTTTTATTTGGGCGATCAAATCATCCGCCCCTTGGGCAAGTAGCTCTGTGGCTGCTTTACACCCCATATCGTAGCGATCTGTTTGGCTAAATGCCTCAGTAACTTCGTATAACTGGCTTCCGTCCAAGGCATGCACACATCCTTTAAACAGGAGTTGATCTCCTTCTATCTGGGCCAATGCGCCAATCGGTGCCGTACATCCCCCTTCCAGGGTGCGCAAAAATTGTCGTTCCACCCAGGTACAGCGTTCGGTATCCGCATCGCTGATCTGTCTCAGGGTCTGGGCGATCTGGCGCTGGTCCTGACGGCCCACCACCACCACAGCCCCTTGGGCTGGCGCCGGCAACATCCAGGTAAGCGGTTCCACAAACTCAGGCGCCAACCCCAGGCGCTCTAAGCCCGCTTGGGCAAAGATCGCCCCGTCCCAATCGCTGTCTTGCAGCTTTTGCAAACGGGTAGGCACATTACCGCGGATATCGACCACGATGTCGTTGGGGTATTTGGCGAGCCACTGAGCCTTGCGGCGCAAACTGCTCGTGGCAATGGTTCTTTGAGGTTTATTGAGTCTGTCCCCCTTGTGCACCAAAACATCTAAGGTACTCGCTCTGGGTAAGACCGCCAAGGCCTCCAGTCCAACGGCTAGTTGGGTCGGTACATCCTTCATGGAGTGTACGGCAATATCGATTTTGCCTTCGAGTAGGGCGATGTCCAACACCTTGGTAAATACCCCGGTAATTCCTAAGGCGTAAAGCGGCTTGTCCAGTTTAAGGTCGCCCTCAGACTTTACGGGCACCAATTCGGTTCGGTGCCCCAAGGCTTCCAAGGCTTGTTGTACGGCCTCAGCTTGCCATAAGGCCAGTGCGCTATCGCGCGTTCCGATGCGAATCGGTTCAGCCATGGATCTCTTCTATTTTGAACACTTGTTGAATCACCGCCAAACTTTGCTGAGGGTCCGTGTCGTTGTGTTTTAAATGCTCGGCAAACTGTTTGGTGATCTTCTGTATCAATCGATCGCTGACCACCACGGCGGTTTGGGCATCCCCCCCGTTTTTCTTGTGCACAAAATCCAGCTCCTCTTCCTGCATGGTCTTGAGCTTGGCCTTTAGCGCCTGAATCACCGGGGCAAATCTTCTGGTCTCCAACCACTGGTTAAATTCCTGTTGCACCTGGGCAATTATTTCTTGAGCTTGAGGTACATGTGCTTTGCGGCGCTCTAGGGTTTCATCGGTGATCTGCGAGAGTTCATCGAGGTGAACCAAACGCACATCGGCACATTCCAACACATTGGCGTCCACATTCTTGGGTACCGATAAATCCAAAATCAAGAGGGGTTTCTTGTTAAAAACGATCTCTTTGGAAATTGTGGGACGCACAGCTCCTGTCGCCACCACCAACACATCTGCGTTGCGGATTTCCGCAGGCAACTGTCCGTGATCCTTGACGGCCACATGAAGTTTTGCCCCCAACTGTTCCGCTTTGTCTTTGGTGCGGTTGATCAGGGTGATTTGTGTGTTCGGGGTGTGTTTGATCAAATTTTCGCAGGTGTTCCTGCCGATCTTGCCCGTGCCAAACAACAAAATTTTCTTTTGATCGATGTCTGGAACGTGGTTTAAAATGTACTGCACAGAGGCAAATGAAACTGAAGCGGCTCCGCTGGATATCTCCGTTTCATTTTTGATGCGTTTCGAGGCTTGGATCACCGCATTGCACAAACGCTCGATAAAAGGATTGGCTAGACCGGCTTGTCTCGCCTGCTTAAAGGCGCTTTTTACTTGGGCAATAATCTCAAAGTCGCCCAAGATCTGACTGTCCAATCCGGTGCCTACCTGAAAAAGATGGTCGATGGCGGATCGGTTTTTGTAGCAATACGAAGCTTTTAAGAATTCGTCCACCGATCCCCCCGAATGGGCGCACAGCAACTCCACCAACACCTGACTTTGAGGGGCAAAACCAAACAGTTCAGTTCTGTTGCAGGTAGAAATCACCAACAAACCATCGATGCCTTGAGCCTTAGCAGCGCTGAGCAACTGCTCGATCTGAGGAGTGTTTAAGCTAAACTGTCCGCGCACAGCCGCATCGGCCTTCTGGTAATTGGTACCCACACAGTAAAATGTCTGGTGCTTGGAGAGGTGGTATTGTTTCATAGGGCGCGTTTAAGGGGCGCTGAATTCGGACACAAAAATACAGGGGTAAAACAGATAAAAATAACGCTAGAAGTACTTTTTGTGTCGACAGAGGTGATATTTGCCCTTTTTGCGATATAAAAGGGGTAAAATCCTTAATTTTATTGGGTAAAACAACATACTGCTCGAGCAGCTATTTAGACATGTTCTAAATAAATTCAAGAAAAAAACAGTTATGGAAGATAAAAATACCGCTCTAGGACCCTGGGAAGAAATCGTGTTAGAACCCGGTTTTATCCTCTTAAAAATCAGCAATGAATCCACTGAAAATCAGACAGTTCTGCGTCATGTTGACAAGACGTATGTGCAGTTTCACTTCTGTTTAAAAGGACAGGCACAATGGGTGTTTAACCAAGGTAATTACACCTTAAATGCCCAAGAAGAGCAATCCATATTGCTGTACAACACCCAGCAGGATTTGCCGCTGCACATCGTGGTACCTCCGGGCACCTGGCTGTTGAGCGTACTTTTACAGCTCCGACAGTTCCACGCCTTGTTCAGCAGTGAAGCCCAACAAATTCCATTCCTCAGGCCGGAAAACAAGGATCAGAAACACTACGCCCAAGAGCCTATACCTCCGTCGATTGCCGTTTTGTTGAGCCAAATGATGAGTTCTTCGATTACCGGTCCCATGAAATCCCTATACCTCAAAGCCAAGGTATACGAGTTGATGGCTCTGTATTTTAACCCCTCCGAAGACCCGGATAGCGCTCAATGCCCGTTTTTAGCGGACGAAGACAATGTGCGCAAAATCAGAAAAGCCAAAGAAATAGTGCTCAGCCGTATGGCAGAACCCCCTGGACTGCAGGAATTGGCCGATGAAATTGGGCTAAGCCTCAAGAAGCTCAAAGAAGGATTTAAGCAGATTTACGGGGACACCGTGTACGGATTTTTGTTTGACTACAAGATGGAGGTGGCGCGTAAAATGCTGAATTCCGGGGTGCACAACGTCAATGAGGTAGGCTTGAAAATCGGCTACAGCACTGCGAGTCACTTTATTTCTGCCTTTAAAAAGAAGTACGGAACCACCCCAAAAAAGTACCTTCAATCCTTGGGATAAGAGGCCTGTTTTAAGCCCAGAATTATTGTCCAGAACGCTTGGCGATGAAGTCGTTCTGTTCTAAATTTGCATCAAAATTTGAAACAAAATGAGCGGAAGAACTTCCTCAATTGCCCGAAAAGTTGTGATGGCTTTATCCGGCCTGTTTTTGGTCCTGTTTTTGGCCATGCACTTTTCGATGAACCTGACTTCGGTGTTCTCTGAAGACGTGTTTAACCAAATTTCCCATTTCATGGGGTACAACCCGCTGGTACAGCTGTTGATGCAGCCGGTGTTGATCGCTGGGGTCATCGTGCACTTTGTGATGGGTATTGTTTTGGAATTGAAGAACAAAAAAGCGCGGCCTGTAGCTTACAAAAACTACAACGGCAGCGCGAATGCGGCTTGGGCTTCCAGAAATATGATCCTCAGCGGTGCTGTAATTCTCGCGTTTTTGGTGTTGCACATGAGCGACTTTTGGCTTCCTGAAATGGTGTACAAATATGTAGCTGCTCATCCTGAAGATCCAACGCGTTACTACCACGAAACCGTTGAAAAGTTCCACCACCCAGTGCGAGTAGGTCTTTACGTCATCTCGTTTGTGCTCCTAGGGTTGCACTTATACCACGGATTTGCCTCTTCCTTCCAGTCGATGGGCTGGAACAATAAATACAGCAAAGCCCTCACCGGTTTTGCCAAAGCCTATGCGATCGTGATTCCGCTCGGATTCATCTTTATCGCCTTATTCCACCACTTTAATTCTTAATGACTATGAGCGTACTCGATTCGAAAATCCCTGAAGGGCCATTGGCCGATAAGTGGACGAAGTATAAGAATGAAATTGAGCTAGTCAGCCCGGCCAATAAGCGCAATATCGACATCATCGTGGTGGGGACTGGTCTAGCGGGGGCCTCTGCCGCAGCGAGTTTAGCTGAGTTGGGCTATAACGTGAAGACTTTTTGCTTCCAAGATTCGCCCAGAAGAGCGCACTCTATTGCTGCTCAAGGGGGGATTAACGCCGCTAAAAACTACCAAGGAGACGGAGACAGTACCTACCGCCTGTTTTACGACACCGTTAAAGGAGGGGATTACCGCGCTCGTGAAGCCAACGTGTACCGCCTTGCTGAAGTATCTGCCAACATCATTGACCAATGCGTAGCCCAAGGTGTTCCCTTTGCCCGTGATTACGGCGGACAACTAGACAACCGATCTTTTGGAGGGGTGTTGGTATCCAGAACATTTTACGCCAAAGGCCAAACCGGGCAACAGCTCTTACTGGGTGCCTACTCGGCCATGAACCGTCAGATCAACCGTGGAAAAATCAAGTCGTACAACCGACATGAAATGCTTGACTTGGTATTGGTGGACGGCAAAGCCCGAGGCATCATCGCTCGCGACCTAGTGACTGGCGCTTTGGAAAGACACAGTGCACACGCGGTGGTTATCGCCTCTGGTGGCTACGGAAACGTGTTTTTCTTGTCGACAAATGCCATGGGTTCCAACGTAACCGCTGCCTGGAAAACCCACAAAAGAGGGGCCTATTTTGCCAATCCTTGCTTTACACAAATTCACCCTACCTGTATCCCGGTATCTGGTGATCACCAATCTAAATTAACCTTGATGTCTGAGTCGTTGAGAAACGACGGGCGTATTTGGGTTCCTGCTAAATTGGAAGACGCTCAAGCTATTCGCGAAGGCAGATTAAAACCGACCGACTTAGCGGAGGAGGACAGAGATTATTTCTTGGAGCGCCGTTATCCAGCCTTTGGAAACCTTGTTCCTAGAGATGTGGCTTCACGCGCTGCCAAGGAGCGCTGCGATGAAGGTTTTGGAATTAACAAAACTGGTGAAGCCGTTTATTTGGACTTCAGTTCAGCGATCATGCGCTACGGCAAAGAGAAATCTTTGGTGATGGGGATTAAGGAGGCCGACCAGGCGACTATTCGCCGTTTGGGTGAGGAAGTGGTCGAGGCCAAATACGGAAACCTGTTCCAGATGTACGAAAAAATCGTAGATCAGAACCCGTATAAAACCCCAATGATGATCTATCCTGCGGTGCACTATACCATGGGCGGACTTTGGGTGGACTACAACTTACAAACCACCATTCCTGGATGTTATGCCGCCGGGGAAGCCAACTTCTCTGAGCACGGAGCCAACCGATTAGGGGCTTCGGCGCTAATGCAGGGATTGGCCGATGGATATTTTGTGTTGCCCTACACCATTGGTGACTACTTATCCAAAGACATCCGCACCGGAAAAATATCTACCGATCTTCCAGAGTTTGAGGCCGCTGAACAAGCCGTGCGCGCACAAATGGAGGCCTTGGTCAACGCCAATGGAACCCATCCAGTCGACTACTACCACAAAAAACTGGGTAAAATCATGTGGAATAAATGCGGTATGGCGAGAAACGAACAGGGCTTGAAGGAAGCGATCGAAGAGATTGCCGCCCTGCGTGAAGATTTCTATAAAAACGTGAAAATTCCGGGTACCACCAACGGAAAAAACCAAGAGTTGGAAAAAGCACTTCGCGTAGCTGACTTCTTGGAGCTTGGTGAGTTATTTGCCAAGGACGCGCTTAGCCGCAACGAATCGTGTGGCGGTCACTTCCGTGAAGAGTTCCAAACAGAAGAAGGCGAAGCATTGCGCGACGACGAAAATTTCCGTTTTGTATCTGCTTGGGAATACAAAGGAGCTCCTAAAGACGCTGTTCTTCACCAAGAGGAACTCATCTACGAAAACATTAAAGTTAAGGCCAGAAGCTATAAATAAGATAAGGACATGAAGCTTACACTCAACATTTGGCGTCAACAAGACGCATCGTCTAAAGGTCAGTTTGTGACCTACTCGATTGATGACATCTCACCAGATATGTCCTTCTTAGAAATGCTGGACGTGCTCAACAACAAACTCATCCTCCAAGGACAAGAGCCTGTGGAATTTGACCACGACTGCCGTGAAGGTATTTGCGGTTCTTGTTCCTTGCAGATCAACGGAGAGCCACACGGACCAGATCGTCTAGTCACTACGTGCCAACTGCATATGCGCATGTTTAAAGACGGGGATACCATCGACATTGAGCCGTTCCGCGCTAAAGCGTTCCCGGTCATCAAAGATTTGATCGTCGATCGCTCCGCCTTTGACCGCATTCAACAAGCCGGTGGTTATGTTTCGGTAAATACCTCAGGAAACACTACGGATGCCAATGCTATTTTAGTGCCTAAACACGACGCAGACGATGCGTTTAGCGCTGCCGCCTGCATCGGTTGTGGGGCTTGTGTCGCTGCGTGCAAAAACGCCTCAGCCATGCTCTTTACCTCGGCCAAAGTATCTCAATACGCCCTACTGCCACAAGGTAAGGTTGAAGCGACTACACGCGTGCTGAATATGGTCAAACAAATGGATTTAGAAGGATTCGGAAACTGCACCAATACAGGAGCTTGCGAGATCGAATGCCCCAAAGGAATTTCGTTGGAGAACATTGCCCGCATGAACCGAGAATACCTCAGCGCATCGCTACAAGGTTAATCGCCTTAAGTCCTAAAAAAACCCGCTTAAAGCGGGTTTTTTTATGCGTTGATCAAAACTCTTCTAAGTCGTCGTCTTCATCGACTAGAACGGCTTCTGCGGCTGCCTGCTTGCGACAATCTACCTCAATGGACATGACTGCCGGACGTTGAAATGCTCCGCTGGAAACCCCTAGTTCAGGTACGTTGTAATTGCGGCGCATATAGTTGGCCCAAATCGGCAAGGCCAGTGCGGCCCCTTGTCCATAAGTAATCGACCGGAAATGGGTGGCCCGGTCTTCCGCTCCTACCCAAACGCCTGTTACTAGGTTAGGCACCATCCCCATAAACCAACCGTCGCTTTGGTTCTGAGTAGTTCCCGTTTTTCCAGCGATGGGGTTGGTAAATTTCCAAGGATACCCTGTGGCCATTTCCTGATAATCCACGCGGTAGGCTTCTGCCCCCTCTGTGCGCAGACGCGCTCCAGAACCGCCTTGGGTCACCCCTTCCAAAAGATTGACCACTGCATAAGCTACGTCTTCACTGAGCACATCTCTGGTCTCTGGAGTGTACTGATACAGAACACGGCCGTTTTTATCCGTGATGTGGGTAATGGCCACGGGTTTTACATAAACCCCTTTGTTGGCAAACGCGCTGTAGGCCCCAACCATCTCCATCACGTTGATGTCGGCCGTACCCAAAGCAATAGAAGGAACAGGAGGAATAGTATTGCGTATCCCGAGGTTTTTCACCAACTGAACCACGGGCTCTGGCCCTACTTGATCGATTACTTGAGCGGTAATCGAATTGACCGATCTAGCCAAAGCGGTGCGCAAAGTCATCATCTCCCCGGTGAATTCCTCTCCGGAATTTCGAGGACACCACGCTTCAATATTGTTGTGTTTCCCCGGTGCAATACAGTATTGGGTGTCTGGACGAACATCACAAGGCGAAAGCCTTAACTGATCGATGGCCGCCGCATAGACAAAAGGTTTAAATACGGAACCCGCTTGACGCGATCCTTGGAACACGTTGTCGTACTGAAAATGACGGTAGTTGATGCCGCCTACCCACGCTTTGATGTGACCGGTTTGAGGCTCCATCGACATCATGGCCGCCCGCATAAAATACTTGTAGTAAATAATGGAATCCTTCGGAGTCATCACCGTGTCTCGCTCGTATTCAGGAGACTTCCAGTCAAAAACGCGCATCGCCTTGGGCTGGTCAAAACTGGCCAATATATCCGATTCAGACTTACCCTCTGCCTTCATCGCAAACCAACGTTCAGACCTTCTAATCGCTGTCTGCACGATGCGGTTAATCTCCTCAGCGCTCACGCCTGAAAAAGGAGCCGTCTTGTTTTTCTCTGGGGTATTTTGTTTGTTAAACGTGGCTTGAACATTTTTTAAATGCTCTGTAACTGACTCCTCTGCGTGTTCTTGCATGCGTGAATCAATCGTGGTGTACACCCTTAGTCCATCCAGGTAGAGGTTGTATTTAGATCCGTCCTCCTTGGGGTTCTTCTCGATCCAATCCTTGAGGAAATCCCTGAGGTGCATCCTGAAATAAGTAGCCAATCCCGATTGATGAGACTGAGGGTTGTAATTCAAATTCAAAGGGATTTGTTGCAGGGAGTCCAAGGCGTCATCCTCAATAAATCCATATTTTTCCATCTGATCCAACACCACGTTTCTTCTGCGCAGTGTCCCTTCTGGATTGCGGTTTGGTCTTGGGTTATAAAGCGAGGAGTTTTTGAGCATTCCGATCAACATAGCAGACTCTTGCACCAACAAATCTTTAGGCTCTTTGCCAAAATAGGTCAATGCGGCAGATCTGATCCCGTCGGCATTATTGCCAAAGTCATAGGTGTTGAGGTACATCGCGATGATCTCTTCTTTGGTATACTGACGCTCCAAGCGCACGGCAATTACCCATTCCTTAAACTTTTGCAGGATACGCCCCGGTTTTGAACGCGCGACCTTCTCGGTAAACAACAGTTTTGACAGCTGTTGGGTGATGGTGCTCGCGCCCCCGCGAGTCCCTAAAAAAACGACGGCGCGCAAGGTGCCGATCGCATCCACCCCGGAATGATCAAAGAACCTGCTGTCCTCGGTGGCAATCAGGGCATCAACCATTTCTTGGGGCAAATCCTCATAGCGCACCGGGCTTCGGTTTTCATCTAAGTAAAAAGTTCCCAGTGTCTTTCCGTCGGCACTGATGATCTCTGTGGCCAAATTGCTGTTCGGATTCTCCAATCGCTCAAAACCAGGCATAGGCCCCAACAATCCATAAGCCGCCAGAGTAAACAATACAGCCAAGAGTACTAGTCCTCCAAAAAAGAAGCGCCACAACCAGCGTTGAACTGCCGCAGGGGGCGTCTTTCTCGGGGTAAATGCCTCTTTTAGAGAGGCCATAAAATCAATGATTTGCTTCTTTTTCATCGGTGTTGTTATACAAGGTATATCCTACTGCGTCTACGGCAGGGAGTGGGTCTAGGCCTTCAAGAGCGCCTAGTTGTCTCATCACGTGACGGATGCGCAAAACGTGCTTGCCCGCTTCAAGCGGCTGATTTTCCTTAATCAACCATTTAGTGGTAATCGAAGCGCCTTTGCCCGTACCCAGCCATCGGCCTTGAGCATCTGCGACATCTAAGGCTAAACTATCCGTTTGGGTGGCGCCATCCGGGGTTACCCATTGTGTGACTAAAAGCAAATTGCTGTAGGGATAATCTTGACGATGACGCACGATTAACTCCAAATCATAGGTTTGGGTCGTGTCTTGAACATCAAAAGCGTGTTGAACCACCCGTTTGATGGGCCATCCTTCTGCAGGTAAGACAGTCATATCGGCAGAAACAACGCCTTCACTGCAAGCGCTAGTAAGCGCTAGCATCAAAAAACCAGCTATATATTTAAGCTTGTTTTGGCGGCTGTGGCCCTCTTTTCCTGCCATTATTTCTGCCTTTTTGGTTTGGTTTACCTGCCTGAGCAGTGCGCTCCCCCTCTGGCCTCGGCGGGCGTGCACCCCCTTCTGGCTTCGGATTATTTCTGTTTCCTGGGGCCGACTTGGGAGCGTTTGGGGCGCCTCCCTGAGGGGCGTTTCCAGATTTATTTCGGCGTTTGTTGTTTGATTTTCCGCGCTTAGGGGCGTCAAATCGGGTCAACGAGTCTTGACCTACTACATTTTCAAACACTTTTTCCACCTTGACTACATTATCCGCAGCGTATTCTTCCACAGAAGCAATGGTCTCTTGGTTTTTGTTTTTCTCCAAAATCTCCAAGACCTGCTCCTTAGTCAGCATATGCCAGTTGGCCGGATCATCCCGATAGGTAAACCAGAGTTTTTCTTTGAAGATATCGACCTTCTGGCAATACGCAATACCCTTTTCGGTCCTGAGCTTAGTGTCCGCTGCTGGAAAATCCTTAAGCGCGTCCACGTAAACATCCAATTCATAATTTAGGCAGCACTTCAGCTTCCCGCATTGACCGGCTAGTTTTTGGGGATTGAGCGACAGCTGTTGGTAGCGGGCTGCAGCAGTCCCTACCGATCTGAAATCGGTCAGCCAAGTAGAACAGCATAACTCTCGCCCACAGGAACCGATGCCCCCTAAGCGTTGGGCTTCTTGGCGCAATCCGATCTGGCGCATCTCGATTCGGATGTTAAAGGCCTTGGCCATGTCCTTGATCAACTGCCTGAAATCGACGCGCTCTTCTGAGGTGTAATAAAAAGTAGCCTTCGAGGCATCGCCTTGAAACTCAACATCGGAGAGCTTCATCTCCAGTTTGAGGGCGATCGCCAACTCTCTGGCCCCCTTCTTAATCTCTTCTTCTCGATTTCGGGCATTCTGCCAGATCTCGATGTCTTTTTGGTTGGCTTTTCGGTAAATTTTAAACAGACCAGAGTCCTTGTAATCCACCTTCTTTTTGTCCATCTGTATGCGCACCAAAGGACCTGTCAAGGTCACGATGCCGATATCGTGCCCGGCTTTGGCTTGAGTAGCTACAACATCACCTACCGCCAAAGGCAAACGATCTTCGTTGCGGTAAAACTCCTTTCGAGCGTTTTTAAAGCGCACCTCAACACAGTCGAAAGCCGCTTCTTCAGCAGGCAGTGACATATTGGCTAGCCAATCAAATACCGTGAGCTTGTTGCACCCATCGGTACCACAAGTTCCGTTGTTTTGACAGCCCCTTGGGGTTCCGTCTGAGGAAGTTCCACAATTACCACACGCCATAATCTGCTGTTCTGTTTATTTCCGGTCGCCAGGTCCGACCGTCATTGGATTATTTGCGCAACGCTTTGATTACTTCAACAATCTTGGCTTGAAGTTCTTCCAACAATTCTGGATTGTCGATCAACATCGCTCTCACCGCGTCGCGTCCTTGTCCTATTTTGGTGTCTCCATAACTGAACCAAGAACCGCTCTTTTTAATGATTTCATACTCGACACCTAAGTCGATTACCTCGCCCATCAACGAAACTCCTTCCCCGTATAAAATATCAAATTCAGCGGTTTGGAATGGAGGGGCTACTTTGTTTTTAACCACTTTCACCCGTGTTTTGTTTCCGATTACGTTGCCGTCATTGTCTTTGATCTGAGTAGATTTGCGAATATCCAAACGCACTGAGGCGTAGAATTTAAGCGCATTACCCCCCGTAGTGGTTTCTGGGTTGCCAAACATCACTCCGATCTTTTCGCGCAACTGGTTGATGAATATAACTGTACAATTGGTTTTAGAAATACTGGCCGTCAATTTTCTCAAGGCTTGAGACATCAAACGAGCGTGTAATCCCATTTTTGAATCTCCCATTTCCCCTTCAATTTCACTCTTAGGAGTCAAAGCCGCCACAGAGTCGATCACCACGATATCTACAGCTCCTGAACGAATCAAGTTGTCCGCGATTTCTAGGGCTTGTTCCCCATTGTCCGGTTGAGAAATAATTAAATTATCTACGTCTACCCCTAACTTTTGGGCATAAAAACGATCAAAGGCGTGCTCTGCGTCGATAAATGCAGCAATTCCTCCTTGTTTTTGGGCTTCGGCCATCGCGTGAAGCGTCAAGGTGGTTTTACCTGATGATTCAGGGCCATAAATTTCAACAACGCGCCCTTTGGGGTATCCACCCACTCCCAAGGCCAAATCCAAACCGATCGATCCCGATGGAATCACTTCAACTTCTTGGGCGACCGTGTCTCCCAACATCATCACCGCACCTTTTCCGTAGGTCTTATCCAGTTTGTCTAAGGTGAGTTTCAGGGCTTTAAGCTTGGCTTCTTTTTCGTTGCTCATGGCGTTGTTTTTAGGTCAGCTAAGGTAGTATTTTTTATTGGCATCTAAAACGCCCCCGGTGAAATGAAGTCGGAATCGGTCATCGGAATTTATCCCTATATTTGGGCCATTCATTTACACGTTATGGCGCGCATTCTCACTGGCATTCAAAGCACTGGAACCCCGCATTTAGGCAATATTTTGGGAGCGATTATACCTGCATTGACCTGGGCACAAAAACCGGAAAACGACTCGTTTTTGTTTATTGCTGACCTGCATTCGCTCACCCAGATCAAAGACGCGGAACAGTTGCGCTTTAATACCCGAGCCACGGCGGCTACCTGGCTGGCTTTTGGTTTAGATGTGGACAAAACAGTGTTTTACAAACAGAGTGATGTGCCGATTGTTACTGAACTAGCCTGGTACCTCAGCTGCTTTTTTCCCTATCAAAGACTGACCCTGGCCCATTCGTTTAAAGACAAAGCCGATAGGCTTGAAGACGTCAATGCGGGTTTGTTTAGCTACCCGATGTTGATGGCTGCAGACATTTTGATCTACGACGCTGCCTATGTGCCCGTAGGTAAAGACCAGTTGCAACACCTAGAAATGACCCGTGACGTCGCCATGCGTTTTCACGCCCAGTTCGGCGAAACATTTGTGCTTCCTGAGGCCAAGGTTCAAGAGGATACCATGTACATTCCCGGAACTGATGGGGGTAAGATGAGCAAAAGCAAAGGAAACACGATCGATATTTTCCTGCCGGAGAAAGACCTAAAAAAGCAGATTATGGGAATCTTAACCGACAGCACGCCCTTGGAAGAGCCCAAGAATCCGGATACCTGTGCGGTATTTGCCCTGTACCAACACATCGCCGATCAGGATCAGGTCGCAGAAATGCGGGCCCAATACTTGGCAGGAGGGTATGGATTTGGCCATGCAAAAAAAGCCCTGCTCGACGCAGTTCTTGAGCGGTTTGCCGCGCCTAGAGCCCGATTTGCTCACTATATGGAACACCCAAATGAGATCGATGAGGCCCTATCGGTGGGTGCGGCCAAAGCTCGATTGGTCGCCCAAGGGGTGCTGGATCGCGTACGCGAAAAACTAGGGTACTAGTTACGAGCTGTTTTGGGTACAAACCACCCGCCCTCTACTCGGTATAGCACCTCAGCTATTTCCAACCCCAACAATATCCCCATCACTTCGGACACCGGCCTGTGGGTGTCCACAGACAGGTGGTCTGCCGTTGCGCGCCCTCGCTGGCGCAGGGCGCGCAACACATCTTGTTGCGCCAAATTCAGTTCTGGAACCACCTGTTTTCTGGTCTGAGGAACAAAATCATCCCACCCCATATGGCGAAATAAGTCAGCGGCGTGCCTGACTAGATGGGCGTAATCTGGTTTGGCCAGCACATCCAAACACCCGGCACTGTTGAGGTCACTTGTTCTTCCTGGAACGGCACAAAGCGTTCTTTCATAGGATTTGGCCAGGTGAGCCGTAATCATACTGCCTCCTTTTCGGGGAGATTCAACCACCAAAGTCACTTCGGACAGGCCCGCAATAATCCTGTTTCTGCGCACAAATTGAGCGGGCTGAGCGCGTTCCCCATACCAATATTCCGTAATCAACCCACCCTGTTCCAATAGCAGCGGGAGGTGTTTTTTGTGGTGAGCTGGATAAATTTGATGCATTCCGTGGGCCAAACAGGAGATGGTTGGCAATCCGTTTTTATGGGCCTGCAATTGAGCGCATATATCCACTCCTTGGGCTAGTCCACTGACTACAATTACCCCCGTGGTGGCTAAATCAGCCATAAAATCAATCAAAAAATCCTGCCCGTATGGGGTCATGCTCCGGGTTCCCACCACGGAAATCAATTTCCTGTGCCGATGTGGGTGGTTAAGCCCAAGCGCATTCAAGGGCCCCTGACCGAAGAGTATCAGGGGTGCGTCGGGGCACTGTTTTAGGTTGTGTGGGTAAGGGCCCAAGGTGAGGGACCAAGTCCAAAGGCCTAGGGACTGGACGCGCGCCCATTCCCTGAGGGCTCGCTGCTCCGTCAAGGTTGAAAACAGGTCTGGAAATTTTGTCTGCGCTAAATCGCGCGCCTGTTGCTGATCCTCGTTTTGAGGGTTCCATAAGGCTTGAGCGGTGCCGCATAGAGCCAATAGAAGGTGGGCGCTTTGGATGCCGAGTCCTCGAGCCGTTTGCATGCGCAACAAGGCTAGGGCTTCGTTTTCATCACAGGGCAAATCAACGGGATATTGTTTATAATTTTCGCTCAAAGGGGTTTGTGTGCCCATAAAAATTTTACATCTTTGCTTTATGTCGTTAACCACCTACATCACGCCCTTGCTCTACAGACACCAATGTGTAGTTGTACCAGGTTTCGGGGCGTTCTTAACCCATAATATTTCTGCGGTATTTTCTCCCAAAACTCACACCTTTTATCCGCCCAGCAAAGCCATATCCTTTAATGAGCAGATAAAGATCGGTGACGGGTTATTGGTGGCTTATGTCGCCAGTTGCCAAGGGGTTTCTTATGACGACGCCATGAAATTTGTCGCGCAATCGGTCAGTGAGTGGGAAACCGCCTTAGCCCAAGGCAGTAGCCTGGATTTGGCCGAACTAGGGCACATCAGTGTCTCGAAAAATGGTAAGCTTCAGTTTGAGTCCTACAAAACCACCAACTACCTCAGTGCTGCTTTTGGTCTATCTGCGGTTCAGTCGGATCCATTGGCCGCTAAAGCAGCCGATTTACCGGTGGTGGCTCAATCGATCGAGACGCCAGAAAAACCAGTGGTTTCTATGCGTCCTTGGATGCAATACGCGGCTGTAGGGATGATCGCCATAGCTACTTCCCTGGGTGTGTATCAAAACAATACCTACCGCCAAAACCTAGCTTGGGCACAAAAAGAAGCAGGTATCGCCCTGGAGCGTGAAATCCATGAAGCGACCTTTTTCTACCAAAACCCAACGACCCTTCCTGCCCTATCTCTGAAAGCTGAAGTCTCCGAGGCAGCAGAATCATCTGCCCCTGTTTACTCAGTCGTGGCTGGCGCATTTAAAATGGAACAAAACGCAGCCAAAAAACTAGATCAATTGCGTGCCCAAGGCTATGGGGATGCAGCGATCATAGGCCAAAACAGTTTTGGTTTGCACCAGGTAGTGTTTGGTGCTTATCCCCAAGAAAATACGGCGCGCGCCTTGCTGGACCAAGTGAAAAAGCTTGGAGCCAAAGACGCTTGGTTGCTTGTACAAACCCCATAAGATGTCCTTACCCCCCAAGACCCCCTCGGAGTCCAGAACCACGATGACTGATATGGTCCTCCCTTCTGAGACCAATCCGCTCAACAACCTATTTGGTGGTGAATTGCTCGCCCGCATGGACCGAGCGGCCAGCATTGCTGCGCGAAGACACAGCCGTCGGATCACGGTAACCGCCTCAGTAAATCACGTGGCCTTTAACCGTCCCGTACCTTTAGGTAGCGTCGTCACGGTTGAAGCTGCTGTTTCAAGAGCCTTTAATACTTCCATGGAGGTCTACATCGATGTGTGGATGGAAGATCGAGTCAGCGGTGCCCGCCTCAAGGCCAATGAGGCTATCTACACCTTTGTCGCCGTGGATGAATCTGGTGCGCCTACCGTAGTGCCCGAACTCTTGCCAGAAACAGATTTGGAAAAAAGTCGTTATGATGCCGCCCTAAGGCGCAAGCAGTTGAGTTTGGTGTTGGCCGGTCGGATGAATCCTCAAGATGCTACAGAACTCAAAGCCCTTTTTATGGCGCCCTAAAACGCTTTGCTCTTGTATTGATCTCCCAGCCATGCGCTGGGATTTTTTTTGCATAAAAAAACCCCGCTTTGGGGGCGGGGCATAAAAAGCATCTAGTAGGTAAGTCAGATGGAATCAGAAGACACTTTTTTTCCAATAGATAGAGCAAATCTACACCTAGTTTAGGGGATAAAAAAAGGTCTTATTATAATGAGAGTATTATAATTGATATACCCAGAGCTGTGGATTTAAGCGGGTAGCGTTTTGATAGAGGTAAAACTTGAGGATGGATTGGCCATCGAGAGAGGAGGTGTGGATCAGACCCAAATCCTGCTTTTCGCGCACCCTGTCCCCTTTTTTTACATAGACTTCTGAGAGGTTGTAGTAGGTGCTGATGTAGTTACCATGCTTGACTTGGACGCCCAACTTTCCGCCAGGTACTTGGAGAATGGCGATCACTTCGCCCTCGTAGATCGAACGCGCTTTGGAACCTGGAGGGGTGGCGATGATCACTCCGTTGCTCTGGTGTTTGATCCCTGGATAAACCGGATCTGAATACACTCCGAAGCCCTGTTTGCGTACACCTCGTTCCACGGGCCAAATCAATTTGCCTTTATTGGCACTAAATCCATCGGCTACTCTTTTGGCTTCTGGCGTGAGCACAAAAGAGGCCCCTGCTGCTTTTTTTGTAGCTGGAGCGTTGCTGGATGTCCCCTTGTCCGAACTGTTTTTTGCATTGTTGGCGGCAATGGAGGCCCGGATCAATTCCTCGATTTTGTCCTCTAATGCGTCGGCCTGTCTTTTTTTAGCCGCCATAGTCGCTTGATAACTGCGCTCGTTGCGTTTGATTTCCGCCAAAGAAGTTTGGAGCTGTTCTTTTTCGGTCAGCAGGGTTTTGCGGGCCTGGGTGTTTTCGTCGACCAAAATCACTTTGGCGGCCTGCTCCTTTTCAAGCTCGGAAGTTTCACGGGCAATTTCCTCCGTGCGGGCGATGATTTCCTCTCCCTGTTTTTTGCGGAATTGAGCGTATTGCTTCAGGTATTGATACCGCTTAATCGCTTGATTAAAGTCTGATGCCGATAACAAAAACAACAACCTTGACTTTTGAAGGCCCTGTTTGTAGGACTGTTGGATTAAGGCTGCATAGTCTTTTTTTAGGGAGTTCAACTCCTGTTCCAAAAGGGTAATTCTGTATTTGCGGTCTTTGATGGCTTGTTCAAGCGCCCGAACTTGCCGGCTGGTTACGGAGATCAATTCCTCGCGCACCTTTACTTTTTTATTGAGGTCTTGAATATCATCCGCCACATCCAAGCGCATCTTCTTTTGCTTGAACAACAACTGATCTATTTGTTTGATCTCTTTTTGGAGGGCTGTACGTTGGGCTTCCAACTTCTTCTGGTCGCTCTGTCCCCAGGCCAATCCGGTGGCCAAAGCAAAAATCAAGATCAAATAAAAAGGCTTATTCATGAGACAGTGGAGCTTTTTTGGCCAGTTGGATGCGGTTTAACCCTGAAGGGATTTTATACGGGAAGGATAATGGCTTGTTGGGTTCCCATTGTTTAAATTCTAGGTCTAAGGCCAGAGAGGTGTTCTGGCTTTGGGCGGTCAACGACAAGGTGCCGGGCAACCAAACTCCGGCAATGGATGCGTAATCCGCATATACCATAGAAACAGAGCCTCGACCTTGACTATCCGAGAGCGAAGCTCTGGTCAATGTATACGCTGTGGGGTTTATGTCTAGCCACCAAGAAAAAAGAGTGCTCATGCGCTCAGGCACCAATCGGTACTGATCGTCGACATAGGTGGCGGACGTTTTACCGGGTTTGAGAGGCAATAGGGATTCGCCCAAAAACAAGCGCTCCAACATGTCGTAATCAACCTGTACCCCTATGTAGTCGCTCAGTTCTGCAAATGTTCCGACAAAATAAAGATTGTTTACGCTGCTGTAAAAGGAAACTTCCTTGGGGGTAATCATCGCTTTGGCAACACCGAACAAGGCGCTGAGCCAAATGCCTTTGCCCCGCACCATACGAAAAGTCAAGGGTACGCTTTGCTCTTGATCTTTTTGGGTAAGTGTGGCTTTAATTTTGCCGTTCAGGGCGCTGATGGCGCCTGTGTTTTTGTCTTTGATGGCCTTGATGATGTCTTTGGCGCTTACCGCGCTTAAACCGCCATTTATGGAGCTCTGTGCGGCCTCTAGGCTTTCGTTATCTGCCGAATTGGGCGCCACTGCTTTACGGGCAGACCCACAACCGGTGATGGTCCACAAGATGAAAACGCCCAAAAACAGCCTGACTATACGCATCTGTATCTATTGAATTCCTGTGCTGCCAAATCCTCCTGCACCTCTCTGGGTTTCGGAAAGCGTTTCCACCAACTCAAAAGTGGCGCGCTCATGGCGAGCAAGCACAAGTTGAGCGATGCGGTCACCGTCGTTGATGGTAAAGTCTTCCTGAGATAGATTGATCAAAATAACCCCTACTTCTCCGCGATAATCCGCGTCCACGGTTCCTGGAGCGTTCAAGACCGAAATCCCCTTTTTAAGGGCTAGACCAGAACGGGAGCGCACTTGGGCTTCAACACCTAAGGGCAACTCTAGATAAAGCCCCGTAGGGATCAAAGCGCGCTCCATAGGTTTAAGCACGATGGGGTTAGGCACATAGGCCCGTAAATCTACCCCGGCCGAAGCCTGGGTTTCGTATTGTGGCAAGGGGTGGTGAGACTTATTGACCAGTTTGATCTTCATGGATGGGTGTGGTTTTTGCTTTGCGGTATTCGATCAAAAAAACAGCAGCAAGATACGCGAAAAACACTACATACCCCAAGTACGGGATCCCGTCCAACACATAAAAAATCAAGAGCGATAGGGTGATGGATCCAAAAAAATAGGCCGATATGCCGCGCAGATCATAGGGAATAAAGTAGGCTTTTCTACCCCAGAAATAAGACAAAAGCATCATCGTGGCATAGGCTGCCAGGGTGGCGATCGCCGAAGCCATATAGCCCAAAGAGGGGATCAACATAAAGTTAAGCGCTACGGTGATGACTGCGGCGATCACCGAAATTAACGCCCCAACCCCCGTGCGGTCGGTCACCTTGTACCAAACAGACAAATTGTGGTATATGCCCAAACAAAAGCTGCCGATCAGAATCAAGGGCACCACCTTCATCGCCGGCCAGTAATCGCTGTTTCTAATCAACAACTCTTTGAGCGGATGTGCCCAGGCCATGACCCCCAACAGCAATACAGAACCGACTAACACAAAATAATAGGTCACCACAGCGTACGCGTTTTGTGGGTTTTTGGCTTTGATTTGACTGAAAAAGAAGGGCTCAATGCCCAGCCTAAAAGCTGTAGCATAAAGGGTCATAAACACAGAAAGCTTGTAACAGGCTGCGTATTGTCCCAACTCGCTAGCCGCCACGTCAGCGGGCAACAACCAAGAAAGCAAGATCTTGTCAAACACCTCATTGATCACAAAGGCAAGCCCAGCAATCATCACTGGGGTGCTGTAGCGCATCATTCTTTTCCAAATAGTCCAATCAAACTGCCAACGGATCTTGGTGTACGAGCCAAAAAGCAAAAGCAGTGTTACGGTGCTGGCCCAAAGGTTGGCCAGAAACACGTACTCCACTTCATGTCCGGGTTGGTGCCAAAAAGCGGATACCGACTCCGGTGATTCAGCTGCCCAAAGGGGCACGAAATACAACAAGAGGACATTGGCCGCGAAATTAACCGCTACGTTGATCATTTTAACGAGAGCGTATCTTCCGGGCATTTGACGCGCGCGCATCCAAGCAAAAGGGATAACTACTAAGGCATCTAGGGCCAATATACCCAAGGAATAATGCACCAGTCGGGTGCTCACTAAAAGCAAGTTGCCGATCAAAGGTGCTGTCCATAGTCCCAAGCCTAAAAACAACAGGGTGGAGCCCCCCAAAGAAATCAGTGCTGTAGAAACAACGGCTTGTTGGTGTTCTTTCTCTTGAAAAAAACGGAAAAAAGAGGTTTCCATCCCGTAGGCGAGTACCACATTGAATACCGCAAACAGGGAAAACAAAACGGTCACTGAACCAAAATCAGCCGTTTTGAGCAATAAGGTGTAGAGTGGAAGCAGCAAAAACGACAACATCCGGGGCAGCACAGTGGCTAGTCCGTAGATGAAGGTCTGTTTAAACAGTTTTTGCAGCAAAACTAGCCGTTCAAGGCCTCTGCCCCACCGACGATCTCCAAAATCTCATTGGTAATCGCCGCTTGACGCGCCTTGTTGTAGGTGAGTTTCAATTGATTTCTCAAAGCTGTTGCGTTGTCGGTAGCTTTGTGCATGGCGGTCATACGCGCTCCATGCTCGCTGGCAAATGAATCCCTAATCCCCTTGTAGAGCTGGGTCTTCAATGCTTTGGGTACCAAAAAGTTAACAATCTCTTCTTTGTTGGGCTCAAAAATATAATCCGCAGATCCGGATACACTTTGGGCCACAGGAGCCAAGGGCAAGAATTGCTCAGTTTGAACGATCTGGGTAGCCGCGTTTTTAAACTGGTTGTAGATCAATACAATACGGTCATAGGCACCGTCGGCATAAAGGTCCATCAAATCTTGCGCGATGACAGAAACTCCTTCAAAATCCAATTGATCAAAAATCTTGCTGTGGTTGGCGACCACGGGAAGTCTTTTAGAAAGCACGTCTTGTGCTTTTTTGCCGATGGCGGCTACGTGGACTTGTTTGCCCGCATAGGTTTGTTCCGCCAGGGCCAAGGTCTGTTTCACCACGTTGGTGTTGAACGCGCCACACAAACCTCTATTTGAGGTGATGGCGACCAAAAGCACTTTTTCTACAGGGCGTTCTTCAGCGTATTGACGCACGTCGCTGGTTTCAATGCTCTCGTTAAGAGCGGCGAGCAGCGCAGTGAGTTTCTCCGAGTAAGGACGCATGGCAGTAATCGCGTCTTGTGCCTTCTTGAGCTTGGCAGCAGACACCATTTTCATGGCGCTGGTGATCTGCATCGTCGAAGAGACGGAGGCGATTCTGTTGCGTATTTCTTTTAAGTTGGCCATACAGAGGGGTTTTAGTGGGCCGGCTGTGCCGGCCCACTGTCACTTAGTTTTTATAGGCAGCCGCTACCTCAGCGCACACTTGTGCCAACGTATCGGTCACTTCATCAGTCAATTGTCCTGCTTTCAATGCAGCCAACGTAGGTTGGTGTTTGGCGCGCATTAAATCCAAGAAATTGCGCTCAAATTCTTTTACCTTTTCTACAGGTACTTGGCGCAACAAGTTTTTAGATCCCAAGTAGATGATCGCCACTTGTTCTTCCACGGTAAATGGATCGTTTTGTGCTTGCTTTAAGATCTCCACATTGCGGCGACCTTTCTCAATCACGTTCAAGGTAGCGGCGTCTAGGTCAGATCCAAACTTGGCAAATGCTTCCAATTCACGGAACTGAGCCTGATCCAATTTCAAGGTACCCGCTACTTTCTTCATGGATTTGATCTGTGCAGATCCCCCAACACGAGATACAGAAATACCTACGTTGATCGCTGGACGCACCCCTTGGTTAAATAAGTCTTGCTCCAAGAAGATCTGTCCGTCGGTGATCGAAATCACGTTGGTGGGGATGTAGGCAGAAACGTCCCCCGCTTGGGTTTCGATAATCGGAAGCGCGGTCAATGATCCACCACCTTTTACGATGGGCTTCAAAGATTCGGGCAAATCATTCATGCGGGCAGCAATCGCATCGTCAGCGATTACCTTAGCAGAACGCTCTAACAAACGAGAGTGCAGGTAGAATACGTCTCCTGGGTACGCCTCGCGTCCTGGTGGTCTTCTCAGCAATAGAGACACCTCGCGATAGGCCACTGCTTGTTTGGACAAATCATCGTAAATAATCAATGCTGGACGGCCTGAATCACGGAAGTACTCGCCGATAGCTGCTCCAGCAAATGGGGCGTATACCTGCATCGGGGCTGGGTCAGAGGCGTTGGCGGCCACAATAGTGGTGTAGGCCATAGCTCCGCGATCTTCTAGGGTTTTGGCAATAGCCGCTACCGTTGAAGCTTTCTGTCCGATAGCCACATAGATGCAATACACAGGTTGACCTGCGTCAAAAAATTCTTTTTGGTTTAAGATGGTGTCGATACACACGGTAGTTTTACCGGTTTGACGGTCACCGATCACCAATTCACGTTGTCCGCGACCTACAGGGATCATCGCGTCAATCGCCTTGATACCTGTCTGCAAGGGCTCGTTAACCGGTTGACGGAAAATAACCCCAGGGGCTTTGCGCTCCAACGGCATTTCATATAACTGGCCGGTCAAAGGACCTTTACCGTCGATGGGCTGACCCAAAGTGTCCACCACACGACCGACAATGCCTTCACCTACTTTGATAGAGGCAATGCGCTCAGTGCGTTTTACGCTTGATCCTTCCACGATATCGCGTGAAGGGCTCAAAAGAACCACCCCTACGTGATCTGCTTCCAGGTTCAACACAATCCCTTGTACGCCTCCTTCGAAGCTGACCAATTCGCCGTATTGCACGTTGGAAAGGCCGTAAACACGGGCAATCCCGTCTCCGACCTGAAGTACTGTTCCCACCTCATCCATGGATGCGGCGCCTGTAAATCCTTCGATTTGCTGTTTTAAAATTGCTGAAACTTCAGCTGCTTTTACTCCTGCCATTGTTTGGTGTCCTTGAGGCAACGCCTCGTTATCGATTATTGACTTGGGTTAGTTGTTCTTTGAGTTGGCTCAATTGATGGGCCACAGAGGCGTCGTACGCCAGGTCGTCGACCTTTACGATAAAACCTCCGATCAAGCTAGTGTCTACTTGGGCGTCCAGAGCTATGGTCTTTTGAACCGCCTGGGCCAGTTTGTCTTTTAGCGTGTTGACCACCGCATCCGTCAGGGGTGCTGCAGAAACCACGGTAGCTTGAGCGATCTTATTTTTTTCAGCATCCAATCGCTCGTAAGCCGTCAACACCTCAGCGAGTAAGTCCATGCGCTTGTTCTGGGCCAATGCGCTCCACAAGCCCTGCATGATTTGATGACTTTGTGGGGCAACAGCCGCTACGGCTTGTTGCTTGGTGGCTTGCTCCACAGTCGGGTTGTGCAAATACGCTACAAGCGCTTCGCTCCCGTTTAGGGTAGCCAAGAGGTCATTGACTTGCTGAGCAAATACAGCTCCTGATCCTTGCTCGTAGGCAAGCGATAGGGCTGCTTTTGCGTAGCGTTCGGCCGCTTGGGAATGCTTCATCGCTTAGTTGATTTTAATTTCTTTGACCAAGTTTTCTACCAACTGATCTTGTTTCGCTTGGGCGGACAATTCTGATTTAAGCAACTTTTCTGCGATTTCAATCGCGTAAGAAGCTACTTGTTTTTTCAAATCTTCCACAGCCGCTTTCTTTTCACCTTCAATCACCGCTTGTGCTTGAGCGAGTAGTTTTTCTCCCTCTGCTTGCGCTTGCTCTTTGGCTTCAGCCATCAACTTATCTTTGAATTGACGGGCTTCCAAAAGCATTTGCTCGCGCTCTTGACGGGCTTGTTGCAAAAGCTTTTCGTTTGATGCATTGAGCTGAGCCATATCTTCTTGAGCCTTGGCAGCAGCGTCTAGGGCGTCTTTAATTCCTTGTTCGCGTTCGTTGACCGCATTCAAGATGGGTTTCCAGGCAAATTTGCCCAAAAGCAAAACCAGTCCTACAAAGATGAGGATTTGCCAAAAGAACAGCCCAAATGAGAATTCTTCAATTAATTTTTCCATGGATCGTTTAGGTTTAAAACATAAGAAACAACAGGGGAGGACCAACCGTCCTCCACTGCTGATTCACAGGGTGATTAAGCAGCGAATAACGCAGCGAAACCGATACCTTCAATAAGCGCTGCTGCAATCAACATCGCTGTTTGAATTTTTCCTGAGGCTTCTGGTTGACGAGCGATGGCGTCCATAGCTTGTCCTCCGATGCGACCAATACCAAGACCAGCTCCGATAACGATCAAACCTGCACCTACAATTGTTGGGATTTCCATAAATATTAATTAAAAGTTAAACAATTCATTAGTGGTGTGCCTCCTCATTGGCAAAGCCGAAATACAGAGAAGACAACATGGTAAAAATATATGCCTGAAGCGCAGCTACGAGCAATTCCAATATAGACAACACAAAGGAGAGTACAAAACTCAAAGAGCTCCCAATCCAATTGTGAAAGATAAACATCAATCCTATCAAGCTACCCAATACGATGTGGCCGGCGGACATATTGGCCCAAAGACGAATCATCAACGAAAATGGCTTGATCATAACACCGAGCAATTCGATTGGCGCCAAGATAACTTTCATCGCTTTGGGTACACCGGGCATCCAGAAGATGTGGCCCCAGTAGTTTTTGTTGGCCGTGAGGTTGGTCACTAAAAAGGTGAGTACTGCCAAACCAAAGGTCACTGCGATGTTGCCTGTCACGTTCACCCCAAGAGGTGTTAACCCCAATAGATTCAAAAACCAGACAAAGAAGAATATGGTGAGCAGGTAGCTCATGTACTTTTTATAGTGTTTGTGTCCGATGTTGGGAATCGCGATGTCGTCGCGTATGTACAATACAATAGGCTCAAACAAACGGGCAAATCCAGTGGGAACACCTCCGTTAGCGGCGTATGATTTAGCTAGGCTGCGGAACAAGAAGAACATCAATGCGCCTACAAAAAGCATAGCGACTACGCTCTTGGTGATCGAAAAATCGAGTGGCTTGGCGTTGGTTATGTGGTGGTTTTCGTCGTAGTTCAGTGTCCCTTGAGCATCTGTTTTGTAGATTTTGCCGTGGGCAAGAGCGTAATAATTACCGTTTGACTCGGCTACTGATTCTCCGTGGTGCAAAGCAGCTGAAGAAAAAAGCTGTACTCCATTGTCCCACAAAATCACCGGTAGGGGAGCGCCCACATAAACATGGTTTCCTTGTTCGTCTGTATACGAGTATAGAGAAAAGTCGTAAGAATCCTGAAGGTGGTGTTGGATATACTCCTTGATTTCAGTCTTTAGGTCAGTCCCTTCAGCGTGGGCTTCCTTTGGGCTTTCAGCCGCAGCAACCCCCCATGAACCCACGAGGGTTAAGGCTAGGGCCACTTTGAAAATAATCCGTTGGTACTTCATCGGTTCAGTTCAGTCTTCAAAAATCGCTGCAAAGGTAGGCTATTTAATGAAAACCAAAAAAAGAACACAAAATTATTTTCCCGTGGTTGTTTGGTGCCGCTGGCGTCGATTAAACGAATTGACTCACAAAGGATTAGCTTTTGTTGATTCCCAGAATCCGCGCCACAAAGATCGTTTCTAGAGTCAAGGCCACGGCGTACGGAATTCCAAAAAGAAAAAACGAATCTCCTCGGTCGCCAAGACCGGTTAAAATAAACGGCTTAAAGAGGGCAAAATAGGCGGCAAACTTGAACAAACTACCCCCCATAAACATGAATCCAATCAAATCAGGAGCTTTTTTATGTCCCCACAAAATGCCCCAACCGATAGCGGCAGTCAAAACAGTGTGTGCTCCATAGCACCACGACAGGGGCGTCCAAAATTCGGTCTTGTCCATCGCTGTTAACAGGGCTCCATGTAGCCCAAAAACAGGGATAAAAATCAAAAGCAACCAGCGCAACAACCACTTAAAATGTGTCGATGCCCTCAAGAATTCATCTTTTTAGTTTCTTTAATGACCAGCCAAATGGATGTGACTAGTCCAAAAAGCGTCCCGACAATGACTCCGATTCGACCCGGCAGAGACCAATAGTCATCGGCCCATTTCCCGATCTGAACCATAAAGTAAATGGTCGCGCCCATCTGTATGCCTACGGCAGAGAACCGCCCGAATTGTTTCAGTCCACTGAGGGACTTTTTAGCTGGCTTCTGCGGCTGACTCATCAGATACTTGTTTCAGGGTGTTGGGGGACTTCATCAGGATTTTTCCTTGAATGATGGCTCCTTCAACCACAGACAACTTGGCTGTAGCTATCTGGGCGTATAGTTGGGCACTGGACTGAAGGCTAAGGAGTTCATCTACTGTTAACTCCCCCTCTAAATACCCCTCTATTTCCGCGTTTTGACAACGCACTTGCCCGATCACTCGCCCTGTTTTACCGATGACCACCTTTTTGGTAGTGGTCACATCTCCTTTGAGGTAGCCATCAATGCGCACATCAGCCTGCGCCTCGATACTGCCTTCCATACTGGTGCTTTTCTCGATTCGAGTAGGTTGAGCGCTGTTTTCCAGAGATACGGGAACTTTAGTCTTGAATAGGGACATCGGGTTATGGGTTTTTGGGTGGGCGCTGCTCCAGGTAGGTGTCAAGCGCTTTATACAACTGTATTTTTCGGTAATGGGAAGCTAAAAATACAAAAAATCGCCCCTGAGACAACGGCTTTTGTGCCCAAATCTTCTCCTGGGTCAACGCGTTGGCTTTTTTAGGGTCTAGATATCCGTGCACCACATAGAAATCACGGCTTTCGTCGTAGGCATCTCGAGAAATCCGCAGTCTACTCTCAGGATCTTGGCTTAGCAACCACTTGGCTAAACTACCCATCAACAAGCTGTCCTGAACCTGAGAAAGTTTAGGCAAAAGCACCGCTGCTTTGTAATGGTCATAGGGTTCCGCTTCTCCAAAGGTGATTTCGCCGGCTTCAGTGGCAGACCAAGCAGAGGCGGACAATGCGGCAGGGGTGTTGGGGTAATCGCGTACAATGCGTTCCAGTTCTTTTAAAAACGCTTCCTTGCCCAGCGTTCTTCCTGTGGATTGAGCGCGTAAGAGGACCCAGGGGCTGACCTGTTCAGGGGACCAAGATTGCTCGAGCACCTCGTCAATTTTCTCGATAACTGCACCGTATTGTTGTTCTGTAAATAGCCTGTATACCTCCGCATACTGACTGTCCAAAAGCGATGTGGCCGGGGTCAATGCGCGGTCGGGCTGGGCCAAATACTGGGCGTATACACTTTGCGGATACTCCGCTTGAATCTGGTCTTTGTACCGCTCGGCGGCTTGACTTTTTAAAGACATGTGTGCCTGGTATAAGGCATACAGGGCGGGTAGTTTGCTGGGGTGTTCTTGTGGGTAATCAACTGACTTTTCCAGGGCAGGAATGGCCAAAGCAGGCTCGGCCAAACGGGACACATAAAGCTGACCTATTTGAAAATACACCCCAACGCGCTCGTAGCGTAAGGCGTCGATATCCTGCTGATTCTTGGGCAGTTGAGCGATCTGCTGATCGATTTCATCCATGGGTTCCTGGGACTCTGTTGAATCAACCCCGGGTGGTTGGTTCCCTGGTTGGTCCGGGGCGTCGGCAGACATCCTGCTTCGGTTGCTATTGGTTTTAGGGGTGTTGTTGTTCCCGGTCATTCCGGTTGTAGGGGGGAGCGACATGGACGCATTGGCCTGGTCGCGCCAGTTGTCTTGCCAGGCTCTCTTTCCCCACTTTTGGGCAAATGCTTCCGCGCCCAAAGCCAACTGTTTGGGGTCATAAAAGTAAAAGACTGGGGTGTTTTTCCCTGAGGTGCCTGAACTAGCTTTAACGCTCCGTGGGGCCTCCTCGGTTTTCTGAGCTTGCAGGCGAGCCGCTTTTTCTTCTTCAAGCGCTTTTTTGCGCTCCAGAGCAGCGGTTAACCTAGCTCTCTGATCCTCTGCGGAAAGGGCTGAAAGCGTGAGCACGGAGTCTATTTCCGTCGCGCGTTGGAGGTACTCCACCAAGCTCTGTAGTTTCTCTTTTTTGCTGTTGGCGGCTCGCCAACGATCCGAGGGGTTCGGCAACAATGGGAGTAGTGTGTCTAAATGTGCCGCGGCCAGCAGATATTGCTTTCGGTCAAAATAATGTTCTGCGAGTTGCTCCTGTACGATTCCTTGAAGGACCTGGTCGTTTTGGGCCCATTTCAATGACTGATTTAATCCAAAGACATACAGGGAATCGCGCCCTAAGCCCTTTTGTATTTGGGCTTGGTAAAAGAAAATTTTGTCTCTGTAGTCTTGGTTCTCCCAGCGTTTGGCCCAGAGCGATAATTGTTCTACAGCGGCATCACCGAGGTCCTCAGGTCGCTGCAGGGCCAAGCTCCTCAACTGAGCGTTGATCCAAAAATCATAGGACACTGCTTGCTTTTTGGCCGCCACATGTCGGTAAGCGGCTAAGGCACTGTCCCGCTGGCCCAACTCTTCAAACAGCTGTCCCCGCAGGTAACCATATCGACCGCGCTCCACCTTTTTTCGAGTGGTTTTGAGCGCTGCCGCCAGCGCATCAACAGCTGCTGCTGGCTGGTTTAAATCCATATAGGCTTGGGCCATAACCCCAAAAGCATCTGCCTTTTCTTGGGGCTTGAGTTTTCGGTTGGCTAGTAACCGTCTAAGGTTCTCCAAAGCAACCTCGGGATTGCCTAGACGAACGTTTGTTTTTTCTTTCCAGATCCTCGTTTCGTTGAGGGCATTGGTCGCCTTGTGGTATTGAATAATAAATCGGAACGCTTCCAAAGCGGGAACAAATCGCTGGTCGTAGTACCTAGATTTTCCCAAGAGCAAATAAGACTCAATCATTTGACGGTTGCGCTCCTGTCCTTCAACCAACATCCCGTGTTTGCGGATGGCCTTAACCGCCTTGGCCTCGGCTTGGCTAAACGGACCATCTTCCGTGGCGGCGTATTTAATTCCTGCCGGACCATCGACCTGTATGCGTTCGACAGGTAAGCGCTCCCAGAAATTTTCTCGATAACCTGACTGGAGCAAAGTCCACTGCTCTTCAAAGGACAAATTCCCGTGGTAGACCACGTTGTATTTGGTGTTCAGGGCATGCCACTCGCGATTGAGCAAGCGATTTTGCTGGGTAGAGCACCCAGCCAGGGACAGCGCAAAAACAGCTATGCCAAAAAAGTATCTCGGAGATTTAACCAATGGAGGCATCCGGTGCTTGTTGGGCAAAATAATTTTCTAACTCCGCCAATGTGGAGGGGTTTGTTTCGAGGTCTTGAACGACCTGGCCTTTGGAGAGCACCACGATGCGCTTGCACACCTCGGTGACGTGGTTGAGGTCGTGGCTGGACACCAAAAGGGTAGTGTCGCCCTGACTCGCAATTTTTTTAAGCAGATCCTTAAGCCTGAACTGGGTGGTGGGGTCCAAATTGGCAAATGGCTCGTCGAGCACCACCACGCTGGGTTTCCCGATCAAAGTAGCCGCAATCCCCACCTTTTTTTGATTCCCTTTAGAAAAATCTCTGAGGTACTTCTTTTGACCGAGGACCTCCCCATTAAAAAACGGGGCGAGTTCGAGCATCAGCGCATCAACCTCGCTTTGTGGCACAGCGCGTAACGAGGCGATAAAGGAAAAATATTCCTCCGGGGTGAGGTATCCGATCAAAAAAGATTCATCGATAAAGGCTGAAGTAAAATCCTTCCAGGCCTCGCTCTGGTCCACCCTGAGGTCCTGATTGGTGATTTGTCCTTGAGTAGGCTTGATCAGGTCCAACAAACAACTGAACAGGGTTGTTTTTCCTGCGCCATTGTTGCCCACCAAGCCCAAGGCAGTCCCCGATGGAATCTGTAAGCGCTCGATGTCGAGTACGGTCGTTCCTGAATAGCTTTTGCTGAGTTGTTCGATGTGTATCATGGCTATGATTTTGGCTTGTAGGCTTGAATAGTGTCGTATTTTTCTTTTTTGTAGATGCGCTCAATCCAACGCAGTACGGGATTTCTCAATCCAAACCCGAGCAAACTCAGGCCGATCAACAGCAAATAGCCGCCTTGAGCGTCCCAGATCCATTGGCCCAGGGCGTATATCCCCATAGGCAGCGCGATTTTAGGCAGCGCGATCAGCATGGTCTTCAGGTTGACCGCCTGTTTGTCCCCAAAAGCTTTTTTAGCGGAGGTCAGGTCGATGGGTGTTTTGACAAAAGCTCCGCCCAAAAGAACCAAGTGGGCATTGATCCCCACGTTGTAGGCTGCTCCGGCCAATACCGCCAAGTATACCTCCCAGCCCATCAAGGCATAAAAAGAGGCCAGTACCGTCGACGCCAAGGTAGCCCAAACGATCAGCCACCACTTGGCCTTAAGGTAATCTGCATAAGTGATTTTTTGGGTCATCATCAAGGGGTAATAAGAAGAATCCCAGCTCGGCACGAATCCACCAAAGGAGAACAAAAAACCTCCAGTGACAAAAATTCCCGCAAACACTTTCCAGTAAGCGCCTTCATAAACTTCAAGGGCATTGGTAAAAAACAACAACCCATAAAACAGAAAAAAGATCCCAGATAAAACGGCCATCTTGGCTCTTTTATTGCGCGTGATCAACCTCAAATCGTTTTTGAGAAAGATGCCCATGCGCCCCATAGAATCCAACCAGGCCATTTTAGTGGTGCGGGCCACCTCGGCCTTCACGCTAAAGCGGTCGTCCAAAAACATTCCGGCCAAGAAAAATCGATAACTCCCCCAGACCAAAAAGGCCAACCAGGCCATGGCGGCCAGCAAGGTCGCCGGCGTCTGATACAAGGCCTCAAAAAGCCCGCCTGAAAAGGCTTTGAGGTCGAAAAGCTCAAAATATTTGCCTACCCCAGCAGCGATGAGCGCACCTACTGCTAGTGCAAAAACCCATTGACTGTTGTTGGCCCAAAGGTTCAGAAAGTTATTGGCCAAAAACAAAACCGATACCCCGAGGATCCAGGTGGTCACCCCCAAAGGATCTAGGTCCTGTTGCAACAAAACAATGTACAGCGGTATCCACAAAAAAAGATACAACCAATTGAATGGGGAAACCACCGACTTCAGCATGGAAAAGACCACGATGTTCGACTTGCTGATCGGCATACTCAGCAGGGGCTTGATCTTGGTAATCGGCATCTTTTGGCCCATATACCTAAAAATAAGGTCGGCCAGCCAAAAAACCCAGAGGCCTTGATTGATCCAACCAAATGGATTCTGGGGAGCTACTTCCTCTGCGATAAAATATATCCCGATCCCTAAACCGACAAATACTACAGCAAAATACAGGGCCCCCAACCCCATCAGAATCAAAATCACCAAAGAGGTGTCAAAAGAGGGGGAGCGTAAAAAGTCTTTTCGCTCCAGGTGAAAAAATTGTGCGAGTAGTTTTATCGGGCTCATGAGGATTGGGTGATATTGTGTAATTTTACGCAAAACTCCCGCAATGTCTGAATTTTTTTCCTTAAAAGTGTCCCAAATCGAGCAATTAACGGACCAATCCGTTCATGTGTCTTTTGAAATACCGGAATCACTTAAGGCCGCATTTGCCTACAAAGCAGGCCAATACATCACCCTAAAACAAAACATTCGCCAACAAGAAGTACGCCGAGCGTACTCTATAGCCACAGCCCCTTCAGAGCCTCTTTTGGGGGTGGGCATCAAACAAGTACAAGGAGGTTTGTTCTCCACCTACGCCAATGAAGCGCTTCGCCCTGGAGATGTGCTTGAGGTCATGCCGCCACAAGGCCGATTTGTCTTTGAGCCCAATGGTTCCGCCCAACACATCGCGGGTATTGCCGCAGGAAGTGGTATTACACCCATTTTAAGCATCGCCAAAACTGTTTTGGAAAGCCATCCAGAGAGTTTTTTTATGTTGATCTATGGCAACAAAACCAAAGACGACCAAATGTACACCAAGGCGATAGACGCCCTAAAAAACACCTATGGGGAGCGCTTGAAAATTGAATATGTCTACAGCCGGGCCAGCATACCTAGGGCGCATTTTGGCCGTATCGACCGAAGTATCATCAATTTTGCCTTTAAAAATAAATTTGCCGATCGCGCCTTTGACGCGTTTTATCTGTGTGGTCCCGAAGAGATGATCCAAGAAAGCAGTGAAGCTTTACAGGTGCTGGGCGTACAACAGGACTTGATCCACTACGAGCTTTTTACCTCTTCCAAAAAAGAAGAAGCGCCCAACAGCCTTCCCAACGGCATGACCCAGGTGCAGGTGTTGCTCGACGAAGTGTCCGCCACCCTGGAGATGAAGCAGACAGACCGACTGCTCGACGCTTTGCTGAAAAACAAAATCGACGCTCCATACTCCTGTCAAGGGGGCGTGTGCAGCAGCTGTATCGCGCGGGTGACCAAAGGAAGTGCGGTGATGATCAAAAACGAAATCCTGACCAACAACGAGATCGCTGAAGGGCTGATTTTGACGTGTCAAGCCCACCCCACGACCTCAGAGATTACCATCGACTTCGACGACGTTTAACCGAGACTGTTTAACGTGTTCCTCACCACCTCAGCCACGCGCTCGGGGGAGATACTTTCCATGACTCGGGCATAGGGCTTATACCCTTTTTTGCCGAAAATCGTGGTGGGAAGCAGGGGGTATTGTGCTCTATCGGGGACGATCTGTCGTTCCATCGGCTGTAGAAAAGGCGCAAATCCCGCATAGGGATGAGTCTGACCCCACAAAGTGACTACAGGCACCCCGTACATGGCCGCCAAATGCCCGTTGGCGCTATCCATGGCGAGCATAAGATCCAGATGGGCAGCCCAGGCGAGCTGAGACTCCAAGGGCAGGTCTAAGGTGTGTATACTTGAGGGAAATCCCTCCAAAAGTTCCTCGATCATCATCCGTTCTTTGGCGCCACCCCCAAAAAACACAAAGCGGATGTGTCGATCTGGGTTCTGCTCTTGAATAGCTGTCAAAGCGTCGATCAACGCACTCCACGGATACTGTTTGCTTTTGTGGGCGGCAAATGGCGCCACGCCCAGCCAACATCCCTTGTGCTGATCGTCCCAGTCCAAAGGTCTTGGCGGCTTGGGCAGGCAAGCTTGTGGCCCTAGCGAAATGGGAAAACCCGCTTGAAAACACAGGTC
>ENA-ORCY01000195-ORCY01000195.1-marine-metagenome-genome-assembly--contig:-NODE-195-length-42670-cov-4.652689_pt1 | contig 42670 bp, 36 predicted proteins | sample MGYA00248634_ERZ508507 | MGnify/ENA primary metagenome ERZ508507 (study PRJEB26178, sample SAMN06266269) | marine metagenome | isolation source: Columbia River Estuary | place: USA:Columbia River Estuary... | reverse complement strand
GTCAAGTAAACTAGCTATACCGCTAACGGGAGGGACTGACAAACTAGGGACCTTCGTATCGCAACTACAGTCTTTGGCTGCCATCGAAAATAATGTTGCAAATGCAAACACCATTAAAATTTTAAATAATCTTTTCTTAAAAAGAAACCAAACAATTTACTTAGCAAACTTGGCAATGATTTGTCCATATAGAACTTTTTCATTGACTTATTGCTCTTGTAAACTAATTCAATATAATTATCAATAGCATTTTTCTCATTTGGAAAATATTCATGCATTTTTGCCTTAAAGTTCTTAACTCCTTTTACAAAATCATATGTCTTATTTCCAATAATGATTTTATCGTAAACCTCTCCCATATCAGCCCACTTAAGCTTGTCGTTTGAAATATAATCAAACATTTTTCTAATAGGTGTGTTAGGGTTTTGAACCTCACCAATGTAATGAATACCCACATCCCATTCGTAGCCTTTTCGTTTAAAAACATGTGTAAATCCACCTGCTGTATAGTGACGTTCTAAAACGAGAACTTTTTTTCCTTCTTTTGAAAGTAAAGCAGCTGTACATAAACTACCTATTCCAGATCCAATAATTATAGCATCATATTTTTCTTCAAGATTTATTTTTTGTTTATAAGATTGGATCATTGTTATTGTTTTTTTAAAAGTAGTGAATTATGTTAATTTAAAAACATTCTTTATAGAATGTAAAATAAAACAGTATCTTTGAATCCTTAAAAAATAAACATGAGTTTAATAATTGAAAATCTTACGAAAACGTATAGTAACAAAGTTAAAGCATTGGACAATTTGAGTTTAAAAATTGGCAAGGGTATGTTTGGATTACTTGGTCCAAACGGAGCTGGCAAATCAACACTAATGAGAACCATTGCAACATTACAATCACCTGATACTGGTTCAATTAGATTTAATAATATAAACGTTATTGAAGATCAAATCTCTCTTAGGAAAACATTAGGATATCTTCCTCAATCATTTGGAGTTTATCCAAATATGTCAGCTGATGAATTACTAAACTATTTCGCTAAACTTAAAGGAATTTCAGATAAAAATGAAAGAAAAGCTTTAATTGAAAAACTTTTAGAAATTACAAATTTAACTGATGTCAAAAAGAAAAATGTTTCAGGATATTCTGGAGGAATGAAACAAAGATTTGGAATAGCTCAATTATTACTAAACAATCCAGAGTTAATTATTGTAGATGAACCAACTGCTGGATTAGATCCTGCAGAAAGACAACGTTTTTTAAATGTTTTAAGAGAAGTTGGTACTAACAGTACTGTTATTTTCTCTACTCACATTGTTGATGATGTTAAAGAACTATGTAACGATATGGCAATTCTTAATGGTGGAAAAATACTAAGACATGTTAAACCAATAGATTCAACAAATGAATTAAAAAATAAAATTTGGACTAAATCAGTTTTAAGAGACGATCTTGAAAGTGCTGAAAACGAATTCAATATATTATCTTCTAATTATAACGTAGATAATTCACTTACTATAAGAGTTTTTTCAGACAAAAAACCTGGAACAGATTTCAAAAAAGCGGAGCCTCAATTAGATGACGTTTATTTTATTGCACTTAAAGAAGATCAAAATAATAATTCTTAAAAAACCAATACATGTTCTTAAATATTTTTTTTAACGAAATAAAATATTGGTTTAACAGACCTGCATTTTACATATACACTATAATATTTTTTTTATTGTCTGTATTTATTTCTGCAGCTGCTGCAGGAATTTTTGATTTTATAACATTAACTACAGGATCTTCTAAAATAGTAAATTCTCCTTTGGGCATAGCAGGACTTTTTGCAGCCCCTGCTTCTTTATTAATATTTTTTTACCCATCTATTATTGGTTCTACAATAAGTAGAGATTATGAAAGTGAAATACATACTATACTCTATTCTTATCCATTTTCAAAAATCAACTATTTAACTGCAAAATTTTTAAGTGGATTTTTTATTGTTAACTTAATAATACTAATTATTTTTTTGGGTACTCCTCTTGGATTAATATTACCGGGAACTAATCAAGAAATTGTTAATCCTTTTGATTTAAAATCATATTTAGACGCTTATTATATAGTAATTCTTCCTAATCTTTTTCTTTACAGTTCAATAATTTTTGGAGTGGTCACTTTCACAAGAAACGTTTATGTTGGTTTTGTTAGTGTAATTTTAATTGTAATTATGGAAGGTTTATTACAAGGACTTTCTAGTAATCCTGACAATAGATTTCTTGCTGCTCTTCTTGATCCCTCTGGAAATTCAGCAGTTGCTTATTATACTAGATACTGGACTGTTTCAGAGCAAAACGAATTATACCTTCCACTAGGTGAATTAATAATTTACAATAGGTTAATTATAACCTCCCTTGGTGCAATAATATTATTCTCTATTTACAAAGCTTTTAGTTTTAGTCAGAATGCTTTTACTTTTTCGTTTAGTAAAAAAGATTCTAAAAGAATGATTAAAAATAACTTTGGAGGAATCACTAAAGTTAACCTACCAAAAATTACGATTAATTTTAGTTTTAAAAATGATTTAAAAAAGCTTTGGGATTTATCTAATATAGATTTTTTATTTATTGTAAAAAGTTGGCCCTTTATTATTATTGTAATCATTAGTCTCTTAATTAATTTAGTTGGACTTTTTGAATTAGGAAACGTATTTGGAACACCAACATATCCAAGAACATGGAAAATGCTTCAAGCTGGTGTAACGTTTACCTTGTTTATAAATATATGTACGTTTTTATATGCTGGTAATTTGTTACACAGATCAAGATTAGCAAATGTTAATCAATTAATTGATACTACTCCAACTCCAAACTGGATTTTGTTAGGATCTAAATTTTTAGCAATAATAAAAATGCAATTGATTTTAGTTTCTTTAGTAATGATTTCCGGAATACTATTTCAAATTTACAACGGATACTATGATTTTGAAATTGGTCATTATTTATATGAACTAATTGGTCTATCCATGATATCATACGTTATATGGGCACTTCTTGCATTTCTTATACAAACTTTAATAACTGATAGATATGTTGGTTTGTTTATAATGATTCTTCTTTTTATTGGTATACCACTTTTAGGTGCGGCTGGTTTAGAACAATCTATTTTCAAATATAATGCGGGAACTGGATATGCATATTCTGATATGAACGGATACGGAAGTTCTATAAACAGATTTTTTCTATACAAGATTTACTGGCTATCCTTAGGTCTTGTTTTTTATGTTTTGAGTTACTTATTCTACTTTAGAGGATTACCCTCCAGTTTTAAAGAAAGAATAGTTTTAGCGAAATCAAGATTCAAAGGAAAATATCCAAAATTCTTAGGTTTCTTTTTATTAATATTTTTTAGTTCAGGTGGCTATCTTTATTATGAAACAAATGTTTTAAACAAGAGAACAACGGCAAAAGAAAGTGAATTACAAACAGTCGAATGGGAAAAGAAATATAAAAAATACGAGAATTATGATCAACCTAGAATTGTTTCTGTAAAAGTTGATGTAAATCTATTCCCTAAAACTTTAGATGCTGATGCCTCAGGAACTTATGTCATGGTAAACAAAACATCTAATTTAATTGATAGTTTATTTTTAAACCATGGTAGTTCAATAAGTACATTTGAGTTTAATAAAGAAAATGATTTAGTTCTTGAGGACACTTTATACAATTTTGATATTTACAAATTAAAACAGGCCTTAAACCCAGGTGATAGTATTAATTTATTTTTTACGGTTAAAAATAAACCTAACACAATGATTAGGAATAATTCAAGTGTGGTTAGTAACGGAACTTTTTTAAATAATTCAGCTTTTCCATCTTTTGGATACCCCGGTGGGGAACTTAGAGACGACAAAACAAGGGAGAAATACGATCTTCCACCTAATAAGTTAAAACCATTTCCATCTGATTCAACAGCACTAGGAAATACATATATTTCAAAAGATGCAGATTGGATTGATTTTGAAGCTACTGTTAGTACTTCTAAAGATCAAATTGCAATTGCTCCTGGTTATCTTCAAAAAGAATGGATTGAAGGAGATAGAAGATATTTTAACTATAAAATGGATAGTAAAATTTTAAACTTTTATGCATTTAATTCTGGAAAATACGAAGTTGCTAAAGACAAATGGAACGATGTTAATCTGGAAATTTATTATCATAAAGATCACGATTATAACTTAGATAGGATGATGAAAGGAATGAAAGCAGCGCTTGATTATTGCTCTACTAATTTTAGCCCATACCAACATAAACAACTTAGAATTATCGAATTTCCAAGAACTGCAGGTGGGTTCGCTCAATCTTTTCCAAACACTGTCCCGTTTTCAGAAGATATTGGTTTTATAGCTAAAGTAGATGATTCAGAAGAAGGTGGTAACGATTATTCTTTCTTTGTAACGGTACACGAAGTTGCTCATCAATGGTGGGCGCATCAAGTAATAGGAGCTGATGTATTGGGTTCTACCATGCTTTCTGAAAGTTTATCTGAATATGTTTCATTAAAAGTAATTGAACAAGTTAACGGAAAGAAAAAAATGAGAAAATTCTTGAAAAGATCTTTGGATGAGTATTTAACATCTAGAACTTTTGAAAGAAAAAGAGAAAACGCACTTATGTACAATGATGGTCAAGGATATATTCATTATCAAAAAGGTTCGTTAATTTTTTATGCGCTAAGTGATTATATTGGAGAAAAAACTCTTAACAATGCTCTAAGTAAATATGTTAAAAAAGTAGCTTTTCAAGAGCCTCCTTACACAACTTCAATCGATATGGTTAACCATGTAAAAGAAGTTACGCCAGATTCATTAAATTATTTAATTAAAGATATGTTCGAAACTATTACTCTTTACCAAAACAGAGTTGTAGAAACCAAATCGAAAAAATTAGATAATGGAAAATACCAAGTTGACATTGAATTTAAAGTCAGTAAGTATAGAAATAATGAAAAGGGAAGAATATTTTACGGAGAAGAAGAAAGAGATTCAATTACTTATCAAACTGATGATATGAAAAAGCCTGAATACTCAGTATTTTTAGAAGACTACATTGATGTGGGTATTTTTGGAGAAGATAATGATGAAAAAGAAATAGAATTGTATCTAAAAAAGCTCAAGATCTCTTCAATTCATAACAAGATATCTATAATTGTAGATCAAGAGCCGATTGAAGTAGGGATTGATCCTTACAATAAATTAATTGACACAAATTCTGAAGACAACAGAATGAAAATTGAAAAATAGACCTCAAAATGGAAAGAAGAAATTTTAATCAATTATTTGCACTTGGATCATTAGGACTGGCTTTTAGTTCTCCTATTACTAATAAAAAAATTTCTCTAGCTCAATGGTCTCTTCATAGAGCAATTAAAATAAATAAAGAATTATCTCCCAATGATTTTTCAATTAAAGCTCATGAAATGGGATTTAATGCAGTTGAATATGTTTCATCTCTTTACTGGAATGAATTAAAAAGTAGATCTATTAGGAATATTACCAAAGAACTTCTATCTAAATCTAAAGATAATAACATTAAGAATCTTTTAATAATGGTTGATGGCGAAGGAGATTTAGCAACCAAAAACAACTTGAAAAGAGAAAAAGCGATTGAAAATCATATTAAATGGATTGAAATGGCGCACGAACTAGGCTGTCATTCAATTAGAGTAAACTTAAACGGTGAAAAGCAAAAAGAAAGTTGGATAGAATATTCTTCAAAATCTTTATCAAAGTTATGCTCAATTGCTAAAAAAGATAAAGTTAATATAATAGTTGAAAATCATGGTGGGTTAAGTTCAAATGCAAAGCTTTTAGCTAATGTAATGAAGGATGTTAATCTTGAAAACTGTGGGACTTTACCTGATTTTGGTAATTTTTGTATTGAAAAAAAGGATCCAAAAAATTACTTTAGTAAATGTATTAATGAATATGATAAATATCTTGGAATGGAAGAGCTTATGCCCTACGCAAAAGCTGTAAGTGCAAAATCTTTTGATTTTAAAAAAAACGGTGAAGAATCCACAATAGATTTTAAACGAATAATTGACATAGTTAGTAGTTTTGGATATGAAGGATATTATGGAATAGAATACGAAGGATTAAACATTTCAGAAGAAAAGGGTATTCTACAAACTAAAAAGTTATTAGAAAGACATCTTTAATTTACGGATTTCTGTTTTGGTATATACCAAGAATTTTCATCTAAATCTATAAATCCCCCCGTTTTTAAGACTACGTTATCAATAATAGATAATCCCTTTTTTGACATATTTTTAAAATTATCTAAACCATTATTTTCAAAGTTTTGACGTGTTCTGTGAATATTGTACTTATTTGAAAGTGGTTTATTAAAGATATTTTCAATTTTAGTTTTTCCATGTATAAATCCAAGTAAACCTCCCCACGTAGAGGCGGGATTATCAGAATCCCAACCAGAAAGTGAAGCAATTTTTATAGTTTCTTTAAAATCACCTTTTCCATAAAAATAGCTTACTAAACTCGATGCAAAATTGATTCCAGATGCAAAACAACCATTACAATACAATTCTCTAGAGGTTATATCATAACCATCCATTTGATTAACTTGGTATCTATTATATATAGAATCCCTAGTTTGCTCCCATTTAATACCTGATTCAAATTTTTTCTTAACATAGTCATACATTTTAAATGAATAAGAGTTTTTATCCAATACATCACTAGCGAGATCTGAAATTTTAATTAGCTCTTTGTCTATGGGATTACTTTTATTAATAGTAGAAGCTAAAGAATGAATTATAATATAAAACTCTGAAATTAATGCAGCATCACCCCTACTTGTTGTTCTAACTGGAAGATTAGACATCTTTAGAGCATATTTATAGTTTGTTGGAGATAACAGTCCGAAAATTTCTGTAGTGAGCTGAGCATCTATCATATCAAAATGCTCATTAAACTTGGGGTTGCTAGTTTCGGGTGGCAGAAATCCTTGATTCATTAAATCAAAAGCCTTTTGATTAGAAACCCATAGAAAATTTTCTTCTTCAATTTTCATATGTTTAAGCCAACCATCTCTAATGTCTTTAGGACTCAACACAGTTTCATTACTTTGAAACAACAACTCTTGATACATGTATTCAATATCAGTATCATCATCCGATCCCCAAATTTCATTTTTATTTCTCAAAACAAAATCTATAGTTTCATATTTATTATTTGGTGACCAAATATTTGGCTCATCTTTTTTACTCCAGTTTTCTCTAGTATAAAAATTTCCAGTTTTGATTTCACCAATATTTCCAATCTTATCCATTTCGGTAATCAAACCAGTCCAATTAGCAATTGATTGTCCTAGCCAAAAGCCTTCTAGCTTATTTGAGTATTCTTCTTTATCAATTTCAAAAAAATCTGTTCTATTAATTTTAAAGTCAACGCATGACATGAGAAAAATTGAAAAGAAAAATGAAAAAACGAAATTATTTTTTGACATGTAATTAATAGATGAGTTTTATTATCTTGGTTGAATGAAAAGTAAAACTATAATATTATTATTGATATTTCCCCTTAATTTTTTAATTGGTCAAAACTCTCAAGGAAATGTCACCAATTCAATAGCACTACTACAAAATATAATTAATGAAGTTAATATTGAGAAAATCGAAAGTTCAGGTGAAATTGACGGTTCTTATTATTTTTTTAAAACACCAAGTGATGCTAACATTAAACTGTATAATTCTGAAAGAGCTCTTAGGATTAAAGTAAATTATAATATTAGAAAAGATAATTTTGAATTTAAAAGTGGTGAAGATTTTTATACATTATCTACTGACAAAGCTGAGTCAATCGTTTTTGCCAATCACAGGTTTGTTGTTTTTAATTCTAAATTCTATGAATCAATTACCAAAAATGATAAGTTTTCAATTTTAAAATCCCATTTTGTTGAAGCAATTCAACCAAAATATCAGCCTGGAATTGAAGATAAGCCTAATTTAAGGTACAGAAAAGCGAACATGCTCAACATATTAATTAATAACAAAATCAGTCAGATAAAATCTAATAAAAAAGCTATAATAGCATTATTTAGTAAATCAGTTCAGAAAAAAGTTAAATCATTTATGAAGTCGAATAAAATTAATATACGGGATTCAAAAGATCTAAAAGTATTATTTGATAAATTTAAAGATGAAATTATTTTAAATTAATCTCAGTTAAAATTATTAAATAATGAAGTACATATTTATTTTAATTCTATTAATTCAAATTCAAACAATAAGTTCTCAACAAATTTTAGAAGATCATCCTCTTTCAAAAACTATTGAGGAAACGTCGGGATTAGAAATTATTGACAATATGTTGATTACCCATAATGACTCAGGAGGTGAGCCAGCGTTATATTATTTAGATAAAAAAGGCAAAATAGTTGATACTCGAAAAATTAAGGGTGTTAAAAACAATGATTGGGAAGATGTTACAAGAGATGATAAGTTTATTTATGTTGCCAATATGGGTAACAATTTTGACACTAGAAAAAATTTATCAATAATTAAAATACCAATTAAAAAGTCTTTAAATGAAACAGTTGAAGTAATAAACTTTTTATATCCAGAACAGAAAAAGTTTAATACCATATATAGTAAATCACAGTATGATGCTGAAGGAATTGTTTCTATCGATGATGACCTAATAATTTTCACAAAAAATAAACTAAAAAAAATTACTGAGGTTTATTCGCTTCCAAAAAGTGGCGGAAATTATGAGGCAAAAATAATTTCAACAATTGATGTCAAATCAATTGTTACTGGATCTGATTACAATAATAAATTAAAATTGCTTGCCCTAACTTCAACTATTAATTTTAAGAAATACTACTTGATTCTTATTAAAGATTTCTCAATAAAAAATAAAAAACATCAAATCGAAACCTATGAAATTCCAATTGGAAAAACACAGGTTGAAGCTGTCAAGATAATTAATAAAAATACATTTTGGATTTCATCTGAAGATGAAAGCAGTTCAAAACATGCTAGATTATTAAAATTAAAAATCTAGTTTTTTTTTAACTAACTTCATATAATGATATTAGATCTTATACAAAACCCACATTATGTTATAGACATTGATTCATATGAGGGAATACGTAATATAACTATAACAATATTTCTTTTTATATCTATATTGATTTTGGGCAGGAATTTAAGTAAATCTAAAAATCTTTTACTGCTCAAAATAATCTGTACAGTTGCATTTATATCAACCGGATATGATCATATAATTGATGTTTTAAACGGTAATTGGAGAATTGAAGAAGATCTTCCTCTTCATTTGTGTTCATTATCTAATCTTATTGTAATTCTTGTACTATTTACTCCGATAAATAAAAAGATATTTGAATTTCTTTTTTACTGTGGTTTCTTAGGAGGATTAATCTCAATATTAACACCACAGTTAAACTATTATGATGGTGGATGGTTTATGTATTTGAGCTACTACTCAAGTCACGGAATAATAATGTTAGTACCACTTTTTATGTTTTATAACTTAGATTACAAACTATCAAAATATTCTTGGTTAAGAACGTTCGGAATTTTAAACATTTTAATGATCTTTATTTTACCATTAAATTTTATAATAGGAAAAGGAGCAAATTACATGTATTTGCATGAAGCTCCAAACATTAAAAACCCTTTAGTTTTTGGTGATTGGCCCTATTATATAATAAACTGGGAAATAATAATTATAATACTATTTTACTTGACTTATTTAATATTTACAAGAAAAAAAATATGATAAAAAAGACTCCAATTGAAATCTTTTCTGACTGGGTAGATCTTGGAAAAGACGATGGTATGGAAAAAAATCATTCTGAATCTGTAAATGCAATGCTTAATAAGATTTTAAAAAATCTTGATGATTTTACATTTATTGATGCAGGATGTGGAAATGGATGGGTAGTAAGGATGGTTTCACAAATGGATTCTTGTTTTAGCGCAGTTGGTGTAGACGGATCTCTAAAGATGATTGAAAAAGCTAAAATATTAGATAAAATAAGTAAATATGAATGTGCCGAAATTTCTATTTGGAAGCCTAATCAGAAAAAAGATGTAGTTCATTCAATGGAAGTCTTTTACTATTTTGAAAAACCCCTTATTGTTTTAAAAAATATTTATAATAACTGGTTAAATGAGAATGGAAGGTTTATAATGGGAATTGATTTTTATTATGAGAACACAACTTCTCACAACTGGCCTGAGAAAACTAATGTAGACACTATGACATTACTAACAATCCAAGAATGGAAAAACATTATTAGTGAAGCTGGATTTAAAAATATTGAAAGTTGGAGAGTTGGAGAAAATAATGAATGGAAAGGAACATTAATAATTTCAGCTACAAAAAACTAGTTGCTTTTTTTTATCCAATTTTTATATCCTCCCTCAAGATCAAATATCTTAACAAAACCTAATTTTTTTAATTTTTCAGAAGATTTCTTACTTCTATTTCCAGATCTACAATAAATATAAATTGGTTTTGATTTGTTAACTTTTTTAAAAAATTTATCAAATAATTTTTCTTCGTAAAAATCAATATTAATTGAACCTTTTAAATGTCCAGAATTGAACTCATCCATTGTTCTTATATCAAATAAAAGAACGTTGTCATTATTAATTTGATTCTTAAAATCATCATAACTTAGAACTTCATATACTTGAGTATTTTCCTGAGAAAAAACTAGTAGAGAAAATAGTAGAAAAAAATATTTATTCATTATTAATTATTTTAAAGTTTGAATTTCTAATTGAGGAAAAGCCTCCCTTAACATCAACAACTGCACTATAACCATTTCTTTTTAAAATAGAACAGGCTATCATGCTTCTATATCCTCCAGCACAATGAATGTAATGCTTGTTTTTTATATCAATTTTCGTAAGATCATCTTGAAAACTATCTAGCGTTATATGTTTTGAATTTAATAAATACCCATTTGATCTTTCCCCAGTTTTTCTTACATCAATCAAACTTATACTTTCAATTGTTTTACTTAAATCGTCAGCAGAAATAGATTCAATTACATCAAAACTATTATGACTTGTCCATGAATTTATTCCTCCGTCTAAATATCCTAAACAATTATCAAAACCCACTCTTGATAACCTTAAAATAGCTTCTTCTTCAAATCCCTTATCACATACTAATAATAACTTAGTGTTAATATCTTTTATAATTGAGCCAACCCAAGGAGCAAAACTTCCTTTTAAGCCAATAAAAATAGATCCTGGTACAAATCCTTTCCTAAAATCATTTTGATTTCTGACATCCAATATTATGACATCCTTTAAACTCATTAGATCTTTAAATTTATCTACGTTTAAAGGATTTAAGCTATTTTTTAAAATCAATTCAAAATCATCATATCCTTCTTGATTTAATTTAACATTAGAAGGGAAATAGATAGGTGGATTTGGAAGATCATTAGTAAGTTCTTTAACAAATTCCGTTCTAGATAATGAGCCATTTAATGCATAATTTACAATTTTTTGATTTCCTAAAGTATCCACTGTTTCTTTCATCATGTTTTTACCACAAGCAGAGCCAGCTCCGTGAGCAGGGTAAATCAATATATCATCAGGCAAAACTGAAATCCTGTTTTGAATAGAATCATATAAAGTACCCGCTAGCTCTTCCTTAGAAATATTTAAAGACTTTTGCGCTAAGTCTGGTCTTCCAACATCACCCAAAAAAAGAGTGTCTCCAGTAAACAAGCAATATGGCTTATCATTTTCATCTTTTAATAAATAGCAAGTACTTTCCAAAGTATGGCCAGGTGTATGTGTTACTGTAATAGAAACATCTCCAATTTTAAAAACTTGATTATCACTAGCAATAATACAGTCAAAGGATGGATTGGCTTTAGGTCCAAAAATTATTGGAGAATTTGTCTTTTTAGACAACGTCAAATGACCACTTATAAAATCTGCATGAAAATGTGTCTCAAAAATATATTTAATTTTGGAATTTGAAGATTTCGCTAAGCTTAAGTACTCAGTGACTTCTCTAAGAGGATCTATAACAGCTGCTTCTCCATTACTCTCTATATAATAAGCTCCCTGAAAAAGACATCCTGTATATAACTGTTTTACAATCATAGATTAAATATTACTCAAATATAAAAATTGAATTTTTAATTGTTTTATTATTTTAATAAATTAATTTTATTAATTATGTATGGTATTTGTCACTTAAGTATTATTCCTTTAAGAAAAGATTCAACAAGTAAATCTGAATTAGTTTCTCAATTAATATACGGAGAGTTATTTAAAGTTTTAGAAAGTAATGAAAAATGGTATTTTATAGAATGTATTGATGATAAGTACAAAGGGTGGATTAACCATTCCCAGTTCAAACAAATTTCAGAACATGATTTAAAAAAAGTATTAAGAATAGAAGATAAATACTTAAACAACAGAACAGCTGAAATAGAAACAGAAAATGGTACAATGTCTATAATAATTGGAAGTAAAATCAGTTCTTGTTCTATATTAAATCACAAATTAAATACAAAAATCGATTCCAGAAATTCAATTATTGAAAATTCATTTAAATTTTTAAACTCTCCCTATTTATGGGGAGGCAGGACTCCATACGGAATTGATTGCTCAGGTTTCACTCAACAAGTTTACAAGCTAAATGGATTTCAATTATCTAGAGATGCAAATCAACAAGTTATTCAAGGAAAAGAAATAATATTAGAAGATGCTAAGCCAGGAGATCTTGCTTTCTTTGGAGAAGACGGAATTAGTCATGTAGGTATTATTATGAATTCAAATAAAATAATACATGCCTTTGGTTCAGTCAGAATAGATGATTTGAACCAAAATGGAATAATTAATTCCATTTCAAATAAACTAACACACAAATTAAAAAAAATAGTTGCCTATTAATTTTCTAATTCCTGTAATTTCACATTCATTAATTTGAAATTATCTGTATCATCAATAGTGTAGTAAATATTTTTTGCTGTTTTTAAGGCTTCAATATTACTTGGATCAATTTCAATTAATTTTTCTAAATATGGAAGACATTCCTTATATAAATTAACTCTATCATTTTCCAACTCATCATACTTATCCATATCACTTGCCTTTCTGGATGTTACTAATTTGTTCATTTTTTCAACTATTGGGCCTTCACCCTCTAAAATCAAACCAACTAAATTAAGGTAAGATGCTGTATAAGTATCATCTAACTCCAAGGCTTTTAAATAAAATTCCTTGGCAATTTTGAATTCACCTTGTTCTCCATTAATAACGCCAAGATTATAATACAAAATTGCATTATTAGGATCTTTTTCTACTGCTTGTTCCATTAATTCCTTAAACTTATTTTTATCACCAATCTTAATATAAAGATCTGCTTCTGATAAAATTAAATTAACATCATCTGGATTAATAGCTCTTGCTTCTTTAATTGCAGAAATAGCTTTATCATTCTCGCCTTTTTGCACATAAATAAGGGCAATATTTTTAACAATTTCTGGAAGTCTAGACTCTGTTTTTCCAATTCTTTGGTTGGTGTAGTCTTTAGAAGACTTAAATAAATTATATTCTGTTTCACTAACCTTTTCTTCAATTTCAGATTCAATGGGAGTTACAAAATATTCAGAAACAACCCCTGTATAACCCATGTTTTTCAATTTTAAATAATATTCTAACGCTGTGTCATATTCTTTTGAATTAACTGCACTTGAAGCAGAATAATATAAATAAGAAATATTTTCTTCCTTATCAGGATTCATTAAATAAGCGTTATATAATTTTTTTGAAGCTTCTAAAAATTTATCATTTTTATTATCTTGAACAGCAGCATTTACTAAATCTGCTTCAGCATTCTGAATCAAAAAATTAGCGTTTTCAATATATTTTTTTTGCCTGATTGATCTTTCTAATTCAATCGATTTTCTTAAAGAAACTACAGCTTTAAAAGACTGAGAATCTTCTTTAAGAGCCCATCCATTTAAATAATAATACTGAGCTTGATATTTTACATCAGATGCTAATATCAAATCCTTATTATTACTTAAAACATCTAAAGCTTCTGAAAAAAATTCCTGATCAATAAGTTTTTGAGCTTGTTTTAATTCTTTTTTTTGTCCAAAAGCAAAAACAGAAATTGTAAGTATTAAAGTGTAAAAAATATTTTTCATTTTATATTATTTTAAATCGTTATCGTTATTTTTTTCAACTGCATCTATTTCTTCAACATCAGAAATATCATCGTCGTCGTGTACAACTTTAGCAACTGCTGCTATAGAGTCTGTATCCTTAAGATTTATTAATTTGACTCCCTGAGTTGCTCTACCCATTACCCTTAATGAAGAAACTTCCATTCTTATGGCGATTCCTGATTTATTTATAATCATTAAATCATCGTTATCTGTAACATTTTTAATAGTAACTAACTCCCCTGTTTTTTCAGTAATTGATATAGTTTTAACGCCTTTACCTCCTCTGTTAGTCATTCTATATCCATCTAAACTAGATCTTTTACCATAACCATTTTCAGAAACAACTAAAATATCACTATCTAAATCATTTACAGATATCATACCTACAACTTCATCATGTGAATCTTTTAATCTTATTCCTCTTACACCAGAGGCATTTCTACCCATTGGTCGAGTTTTACTTTCTTCAAATCGAATACATTTTCCTGACTTAACAGCAATCAAAACTTGTGAATTTCCGGTAGTTAATTTTGCTTCTAAAAGCTCATCATCATCTTTAATTGTAATTGCATTAATACCATTAGATCTAGGTCTTGAGTACTGTTCCAATGATGTTTTCTTAACCTGGCCTTTTTTGGTCGCCATAATAACATAATGACTGTTGATATAATCCTCATCTTTCAAGTCTTGAGTACAAATAAAAGCTTTGACTTCGTCATCTTGCTCAATATTAATTAAATTTTGCATTGCTCTACCTTTTGAAGTTTTACTTCCCTCAGGAATTTCAAAAACTCTCATCCAAAAACATTTACCTTTTTGAGTAAAGAACAACATATATTGATGGTTAGTTCCAACAAATAAATGTTCTAAAAAATCTTCATTTCTAGTTGTTGAACCTCTTTGTCCTACTCCACCTCTATTTTGTGTTTTATATTCCACTAAAGGTGTTCTCTTAATATAACCAGCATTAGATATAGTAATGACTACTTTTTCATTAGGAATCATATCTTCCATACTTAAGTCACCACCTGCATATTCAATTTGAGATCTTCTTTCGTCTCCATACTTATCCTTAATTTCTAAAAGCTCATCTTTGATGATTGTCATTCTTCTTTCTTCACTACCAAGTATATCTTTAAGATCTTTGATAGTATTCATTAATTCATCAAATTCTCCTCTTAGTTTATCTTGCTCAAGACCAGTTAATTGTCTTAAACGCATCTCAACTATTGCTTTTGATTGAATCTCAGATAGTTTAAACTCTTTAATTAGCTTAGATTTAGCCTCATCAGCGTTTGAAGAAGATCTAATTAAAGAAATAACTTTGTCTATATTATCTGAAGCAATAATTAAACCCTCTAATATATGAGCTCTTTCTTCAGCTTTTTTTAATTCATATTTTGTTCTTCTAACAACAACATCATGTCTATGTTCCACAAAATACCCAATCATTTGCTTTAGATTTAACATTTGTGGTCGACCTTTAACCAAAGCAATATTATTTACACTAAAAGATGATTGAAGTTGTGTGTGCTTAAACAATGTATTTAAAACAACGTTTGGCACTGCGTCTCTTTTTAATACATAAACAATACGCATTCCTTGCCTATCAGATTCATCTCTAATTGTTGAAATGCCATCAATTTTTTTATCATTCACCATTTCAGCAGTTTTTCGAATCATTTCTGCTTTATTAACTTGATAAGGAATTTCAGTAACAATAATACATTCTCTACCATTCACCTCTTCTATTTCAGCCTTAGCTCTCATAACAATTCTACCCCTACCAGTTTCGAAAGCTTGTTTCACTCCCTCATATCCGTAAATTATACCACCAGTAGGAAAGTCAGGTGCTTTAACAAATTGGATTAATTCATCAGTTGTTATGTCATTATTTTCAATATAAGCTATAGTACCATCAATAACTTCTGTAATATTGTGTGGAGGCATATTAGTTGCCATACCAACAGCAATTCCACTAGCACCGTTTATTAATAATCCAGGAATTTTAGTTGGAAGAACTGTAGGCTCCAAAATAGAATCATCATAATTTAATTGATGGTCTACAGTGTCTTTATCTAAATCAGCAACCATTTCTTCAGAAATTTTCTGCATTCTAGCTTCTGTGTATCTCATTGCAGCTGGACTATCTCCATCAACAGAACCATAATTTCCTTGACCATCAACAAGTAAATATCTTAAACTCCACTCTTGAGCCATTCTAACCATAGTATCATAAACCGAGGAATCTCCGTGAGGATGATATTTTCCAAGTACTTCTCCAACAATAAAAGCAGACTTCTTAAATTTACTAGATCCTCTCAAACCTAATTGATGCATGCCATAGAGGACACGTCTGTGTACCGGTTTTAAACCATCTCTAACATCTGGAAGTGCTCTTGAAACAATAACAGACATTGAATAATCAATGTAAGCAGATTTCATTGCTTCTTCAATGTTAATCGGGATCAATTTTTCGCCTTGACTCATAAAATTATTTTTTGCATTAGTTACAACCTAACAAATATAATAATACCTCATATTTTAAATACAATTTTAATGTAATTTTTTATATATTTTATTAACAAAATAATAAAGAATTTTAATCAAATAGTAGATAAAAAAACTTGGAATTAAAAAATTTTTTTTGTCTATTTACTTATAAGATAATAGAATACATATGGATGATAATTTTTCTTCGAGAGTAAAAGATGTAATAACTTACAGTAAAGAAGAAGCTCTAAGACTAGGGCATGACTTTATTGGAACAGAACATCTTCTTTTAGGAATGCTTCGCGACGGAGGCGGAAAAGCAATCAATATACTTAACTCACTTGAAATTGATTTAGATTATTTAAGAAAAAAGGTTGAGATACTTAGCCCACCTAATCCAATTAATGATTTTAATCAAAATCATAAAAAAAACCTTCACCTAACTAGGCAAGCTGAAAGGGCATTAAAAACTACTTTTTTGGAAGCCAAACTTTTTCAAGGCAAATCAATAAACACAGCCCACCTTTTATTGTGTATTTTAAGAAATGAAAATGATCCTACTACAAAATTATTAATTAAGCTTCAACTTGATTATGAATCTGTTAAGGAACAATTTAAATATATGTTAACTGAACTAAATGATGATTTTTCAAGTTCACCCTCTGCTGAGACATTTCCTGATGATTCTAAAGATAATGAAGATCCAATTGAAGAAAATCCATTCACAATTAAATCAGAATCTAAATCTAAAGTCAAATCTAAAACACCTGTTTTAGATAATTTCGGAAGAGATTTAACTTCTCTTGCTATCGCGGGAAAACTAGATCCAGTAATTGGAAGAGAAAAAGAAATTGAAAGAGTTTCTCAAATTCTTAGCAGAAGAAAGAAAAACAATCCCTTGTTAATTGGAGAACCTGGTGTTGGTAAATCTGCAATAGCTGAGGGATTAGCATTAAGGATTATACAAAAAAAGGTTTCTAGAATTCTATACAACAAAAGAGTTGTCACTCTTGACCTGGCAAGTATTGTTGCAGGTACAAAATACAGAGGACAATTTGAAGAAAGAATGAAAGCAGTAATGAATGAAATTGAAAAAAATGATGATATAATATTATTTATAGATGAAATTCATACAATTGTGGGCGCAGGTGGAGCAACAGGTAGTCTAGACGCCTCAAATATGTTCAAACCAGCGCTAGCAAGGGGAGAGATTCAATGCATAGGCGCTACTACGCTTGATGAATACAGACAATACATTGAAAAAGACGGAGCGTTAGAAAGAAGATTTCAAAAAATCATAGTCGATCCAACAACGGTTGAAGAAACTTTAGAGATTTTAAGAAATATAAAAGATCAATATGAATCACACCATAATGTTAATTTTACAGATAAAGCTCTGGAAGCATGTGTAAAATTAACTGATAGATACATATCAGATAGATTTTTTCCTGACAAAGCTATAGACGCTATGGACGAAGCTGGATCAAGAGTTCATATAACAAATATGGATGTTCCAAAAAATATAGTAAGCTTAGAAATTAGTTTAGAAGAAGTAAGAGATAAAAAAAATGCTGTAGTCAAAAAACAAAAATACGAAGAAGCTGCAAAATTAAGAGATGACGAAAAAAGAATAGAAAAAGAATTAATTCAAGCTCAAGAAAAATGGCAAGAAAAATTAAAATTACATAGAGAAACTGTAAATGAAAGCGATATCTCAGAGGTTGTGTCTATGATCACTGGTATTCCTGTTAATAAAATTGCAAAAGCTGAATTAAAAGAACTTAATAATTTAAATAAAATTATATCAGACAAAGTTATTGGCCAAAACGAAGCTGTAAACAAAGTTGTAAAAGCTATTCAAAGAAATAGAGCAGGAATTAAAGACCCCAATAAACCAATTGGTTCTTTTATATTCTTAGGCCAAACTGGAGTTGGGAAAACTCAACTTGCAAAAATTCTATCATCCGAATTGTTTAGTGGTTCGGACTCATTGATTAGAATTGACATGAGTGAATATATGGAAAAGTTTGCTGTATCAAGACTAATTGGAGCACCTCCAGGCTATGTTGGTTATGAAGAAGGTGGACAACTTACTGAGAAAGTAAGAAGAAAACCTTACAGTGTAATACTACTTGATGAAGTAGAAAAGGCTCATCCTGATATTTTTAATATGCTATTGCAGGTACTTGACGAAGGATCACTAACAGATAGTTTGGGTAGAAAAGTAGATTTTAAAAATACAGTGATTATAATGACCTCTAATCTAGGTGCTAGACAAGTAAAAGATTTTGGAAATGGAGTTGGATTTGGAACAGAATCAATGAAATCACAAGAATCTAAAAACATAAAAAACACTATTGAAAAATCATTAAAAAAAGCATTTTCTCCTGAGTTTTTAAATAGAGTAGATGAAATAGTGATTTTTAACAGTTTAGAGAAAGAAGACTTGAAAAAAATTATATCAATTGAACTTGATAAATTAAAAAACAGATTAAAAGATTTGGGATACTCTCTAAAAATTTCCTCTAAAGCATTGAGCTTTTTATGCGAAAAAGGATTTGATAAAAAATACGGTGCTAGACCATTAAAAAGAGCAATACAAAACCATGTAGAGGATTTAATCGCTGAAGAAATAGTAAAATCAAAAATAAAAGAAGGAAGTAGTATTAAAATTGATCATGATAGTAAATCATTAAAATTGAAAATAATTAAACTATAACCGGAATTTAAATTATTTCATTAGTAAATAAACAATAAAAACCTCTCTTATTAAGTATTTCACAAAATAGCATAATTAATTTGTGTTTTATACTGAATAAACTTCTCATTATCATAATTTTATATTCAAAATTAATTTACCTAAATCATGAATGTTATAAAATTTGGAGGTTCTTCTATATCAAATCCTCAAAACATAAATAAGGTAATCGATATTATTTCTGGATATAATACAAGTTGTGTTATAATTTTTTCTGCAATTGGAAACACAACTGATCAATTAATAAAATGCGGAAAGTTAGCAGGAAAAAGAAATCAGGATTACAAGAATATTCTTTCAGAAATCAAAGAAAATCATATAGAAATATGCTCTAATTTATTTGAATACAATAATCAAAGTGAAATTTTAAGTTTTGTTCAAACTAAGCTCAACAAGTTAGAAAACATATTAGAGGGCATATATAATTTAAAGGAATTTAGTGAAAAAACATATGATAATGTTTCTGGGTTTGGAGAAATATTGTCGTACAATATAATTGGAAAACTATGTCAACAAAAAGGTCTAAATATTGTAATAAAAGACTCTAGGGAAATTATAACTACCAAACTTATTAATATTGGAAGAAAACAAGTCGATTTTAAATTAACTCAGTCAAAATGGAATGATTTTTCGAAATCGATTAATAAAAAAATAATTATTATGCCTGGTTATGTTGCTAGAGATAACTTTGGCAATAATATAACTCTTGGCAGAGGTGGTTCAGATTTCACAGCATCAATAATCGCATCAATAACTGAAGCAAAAAAACTCGAAATATGGACTGATGTAAGCGGAATATATACAGCAAATCCAAAACTAGTCAAACAAGCCATTCCTATCGATTCTCTTTCTTACAAGGAAGCAATGGAATTATCACATTTTGGAGCAAAAGTTTTGTACCCTCCTACTATCCAACCAGTAATGACTAAAAATATTCCAGTTATTATAAAAAATACTTTTAGTAAGAATGATAAAGGAACTCTAATCTCAAGTAATTCAAATTACAAATCAATAATTAAAGGAATTACTCATATAAAAAACATTTCATTATTAACAATTGAAGGTAGCGGAATGATAGGGATTCCAGGTTATTTAAAAAAATTATTTGAAGAAATTTCTAATAATAATATTAATATAATAATGATAACACAAGCTTCATCTGAACATTCTATTTGTATAGCTATAAATGAATCTGATTCTATCAATGCAAAAAAAATTATTGATGAAGCCTTTAAGTATGAAATTGAAAATTCGATACTTAGCCCATCAAAAATTGAATCTAAACTTTCAATAATAGCGCTAGTAGGAGACAATATGAGAGATCATCAAGGAATAAGCGGAAAAATGTTTAGTGCTCTTGGAAAAAATAATATAAATGTAAAGGCAATTTCTCAAGGATCTTCTGAAAGAAATATTACAGCCGTAATAAAAAATAATGATGTCAAAAAAGCACTAAATACACTACACGAAAAGTTTTTTGAAAAAAACGTTAAACAAATAAATTTATTTATTATTGGGATTGGTAACGTTGGATCTAAATTAATTGATCAAATTGAAAAACAAACTGATTATCTAACTAAAAAACTCAAACTTAAACTTAGGGTTATAGCAATATCTAATTCAAAAAAAATGCTATTCGATGAATCTGGTTTAACATTAAGTAATCTAAAAGAGGATATTGATAATGGTGAAAATTCCAATCTAGATGAATTTTTTAAAAAGATCAATAAATTAAATTTAAGAAATAGTGTTTTTATTGATAACACTGCAAGCTCAAAAATTGCAGGGTTATACCAGAATTTTCTAAAAAACAATATTAGTGTTGTTACTTGTAATAAAATAGCTTGTTCAGATTCTTATTCTAGCTACATTGAATTAAAAAAACTAGCTTCAAAATACGATACATCGTTCTTATATGAAACAAACGTAGGAGCTGGATTACCAATAATTGACACATTAAACAATCTAATTAATTCTGGTGACAAAATAAACTCTATTCAAGCTGTTCTATCTGGTAGTTTAAATTATATATTCAATAATTTTAATAATTCAAATACTTTTGAAGATGTTGTGAAAGAAGCCATGGACAAAGGATTCACAGAGCCAGATCCAAAAATTGATTTAAGTGGAATTGATGTAGCAAGAAAAATTTTAATTTTAGCAAGAGAAAGTGGCAATAAGATTGAATTGAATGATATAACTAATAAATCTTTTTTACCCAAAGAAAGTTTAAACACAAAAGACAATAAAGAGTTTTTAAAATCATTATCTGAAAATAAAGATCATTTTGAAACCATTTTAAATGATGCTTACATTAAAGATTGTAAAATAAAATATGTAGCTGAGTATAAAAATGGAAAAGCTTCTGTTGGAATTAAGAATATTCCAAAAGATCATGATTTTTACAATCTTGAAGGAAGTGATAATATTGTCTTGTTTTACACAGACAGATACAAACAACAACCATTAATCGTTAAAGGAGCCGGAGCTGGAGCTGATGTCACAGCAGCTGGTATTTTTGCAGATATAATTAGGACAAGTAAAAGATAAATAAAGCTCTATTTAAACTCAAATTTTCTTTATAAATACATACTTTAGCCGCGATGAATGAAATTAAGATATTTTCTCCAGCAAGTATAGCAAACCTTTCGTGTGGATATGATATTTTAGGAGTTTGTTTAGACAAAGTAGGTGATAAAATAATTGTCAGAAAAACAAAAAAGAGAGGGGTTGTAATAACAAAAATTACTGGTCAAAAACTTAGTAAAGATATAAAGCTGAATGTTGCTGGTGTTTCTGCTACTGCACTTCTAAATGAAACTGAAGTTGATTGTGGTTTTGAAATTGAAATCCATAAAGGAATAAAGCCCGGCAGCGGAATTGGAAGTAGTGCAGCAAGCTCAGCAGGAAGTGTTTTTGCAATTAATCAATTAATTGGGAAACCTTATTCAAACAAAGAGTTAGTCAAATTTGCAATGGAAGGTGAAAAGGCAGCTTCCGGATCTTTGCATGCTGATAATGTTGCCGCAGTACTTTTAGGCGGGTTTACTTTTGTAAAAAATAGCTCGAAAAATGATTATTTCAAATTAAACTCACCAATTGAACTAGCATTTACAATAATTCATCCTCAAATAGAAATTAAAACATCTGATTCAAGAGCAATTGTAAAAAAAAATGTAAGTATTAAGGAAATGACCGAACAATCAGCTAATATCGGTTCATTCGTAACAGGGCTTTATACTGAAGATTATGAACTAATTGGAAGATCAATAGAGGATAATGTTATTGAGCCATTAAGATCAATTTTAATTCCCAAATTTAATGAATTAAAAAAAACTAGCTTAAATAATGGTGCTTTAGGATGTGGTATTTCTGGCTCGGGACCCTCTGTATTCGCTATTTCTAAAGGAGCTAGTACAGCAAAAAAAGTAGGAGCATCTATGGGGGAAATCTATAATGAATTAGATTTAGAGCATGATATTCATATTTCTTATGTTAATGATATTGGAATAAAAATATTAGAAATCAAATAGTATGTTTTATAGAAGTTTAAAATCAAGTTCAAAATTGGTGAATTTTGAAGAAGCAGTCAAAAAAGGACTAGCAGAAGATGGAGGTTTGTTTTTTCCTCAAAAAATTAAAAAACTAAAAAAAGAATTTATTGAAAATTTAGAAAAGTTTTCAAATATTGACATTGCATATGAAGTAATTAAACAATTTATTGGAAATGAAATTAATGAAAATGATTTAAAAAATATCTTGACAAAGACAATTGACTATGATTTTCCTCTTGTTGATATTGAAAAAAATGTAAAAACTTTAGAACTTTTTCACGGACCTACTCTAGCATTTAAAGACGTGGGAGCAAGATTTATGGCAAATTGCCTTGGACACTTTAATAAAAAAAGCAATAAATTAAATACAGTTCTTGTTGCAACATCTGGTGATACGGGTGCCGCTGTTGCAAATGGTTTTCTTGATGTAAAGGGAACTAATGTTGTTATTCTATATCCAAAAAACATGGTTAGTGAAATACAAGAAAAACAATTAACTACAAATAAAAAAAATATAACTGCATTTAGAGTTAATGGAACTTTTGACGACTGTCAACAGATGGTGAAAAAAGCTTTTACAGATAAGGAGTTGAATAATGAATTAAATTTAACCTCTGCTAACTCAATTAATGTAGCGAGGTGGCTCCCTCAAATGTTTTATTATTTTTTTGCAATCAAACATTTAAAAACATTTAATAAAAAAATAGTGTTTAGTGTGCCAAGTGGTAATTTTGGAAACATATGTGCTGGTGCTATTGCAATGAAATTAGGATTACCTGTAGATCAATTTGTTGCTAGTACAAATTCAAATGATACAATTCCTAGATATTTAAGTTCTAAAAACTATAAGCCAAAAAAAACTATTCCTACTATTTCTAATGCAATGGATGTATCAAATCCTAGTAATTTCATAAGAATAGAAGAAATATATCAAGACTTTAATAAATTAAAAAATAATTTTTCATCATACAGTTTTGATGATGACAAAACTATAAACGCAGTTAAAAGTGTATACAAAAACTCTAATTATATATTAGATCCCCATGGAGCAGTTGGTTATCTTGGTTTAAAAAAGTTTTTAGCTAATAAAACTGATTTTATTGGTATTTTTTTAGAGACTGCACACCCAATAAAATTTTCAAATCATATTGAAAACAAATTAAATCTTAAGTTAAAAATTCCGCATTCGATAAGTAAAATTCTTACTAAAGAAAAAATCTTTACAGATGTGTCAACTTACTCAGATTTAAAAAAAATATTAATTATTAATCAAAAGAAAAATTAGAAGGAGGATCTAAACCTTTTAAATTTTTAACAAAATAATCCCACTTTCTTCTCATCATATAATTACTCATATCTCCGTATCCGTGCCTTTTATTAGGAAATAAAATTAAATCAAAATCTTTATTAGCTTTAATAAGTTCATCAACTACTAACATTGTATTAGATGGAGGAACGTTATCATCAAGCATTCCGTGTGCGATCAATAATTTACCTTTCAAGTTTTTAACAATTAATTGATTTGCTTGAATATCATAATTATTTTTTTTTGAATCGAATTTAGAATTATTCTCTTTAGATTGAGAAAGAGGCTCTAAAAGACCATGCCATTTTTCGCCCCAATCTGCTTCATAATTTCTATTATCATGGTTTCCAGAACTAGATACTGCTACATCATAAAAGTCTGGATATCTTAGTAAAGTTGCAGTTGAAGCAAATCCACCACCAGAATGGCCCCAAATACCTACTCTAGATAAATCCATGCCGGAATATTTTTTTGACAATTGTTCAATTGCCTTAATATTATCAGGAAGACCATTATCTCCCATATTTCCATAATACGCATCATGGAAGGATTTAGATCTTCCAGGTGTACCCATTGCATCTACTGCAACGACAATAAAACCTAGTTCAGCTAAAGCTTGAAAATCTCTTCTGGCAACCATGAATGAATAATTACCAACACTTCCCGATTGAGGACCAGGATAAATGTAATTTAAAACTGGATACTTATCATTTTTATCGTAAAAACTAGGAATATACATAAGACCAAATAAATCTGTTTCATCATCTCTAGCTTTGACATTAAACTCTAAAGGTTCTTGCCATCCATTAATTTTGAGATCATCAGTATTTGAAGATGATAATTGTAACAAAGTTTTTCCCTCTCTGTCCTTTAAAATTGATTTAGGAGCAGTTTTAGTTGTTGAATATGTTGTTACAAAATAATCCCAATTTGGTGATGGATTAATTGTGTGTGAACCCTTTTCAGGCGTTAAGCAAATTAAATTATTTCCACTAAAGTCAACTTTATAAAAATATATATGATATGGGTTTCCTTCTTCTTTTCCTCCAGCACTAAAAATTATTTCTCTTTTATCATTATCAATATGCATAACCTTTCTAACTAACCAATTTCCATAGGTTATTCTGTTTTTCAATTTTTTAGTATTCAGATCATACAAATAGATATGTCCCCAATCATTTTTTTCAGAGTACCAAATAAACTCGTCAGAATCAAACAAAACTCTCCAATTTTCTGCTCTAACTCCAGATTCATAGTATGTATCAACGTTTTCTTTAAACACTGAACGAACAATACCAGTTTTTGAATCTGCTATTTGCAAATGTGCCTCTTTATGATCTCTAGAAGATGAAATAAATGCTAGTTTTGAAGAATCTTCACTCCATTGAGCATCAAGTAACTCACCTCCTCTTCCGGCAATATGGTCAGTTGTTGTTGATCTCTGAAAATCATTTTCCATTTTTAATTTTATAATTTTCTTTGACTTAATATCAATTATAAGCCTCTCAATTTCAAATATTTTTTCATCTCCTGGAAGGGCATACTTCCAAGCTTGAAGTTTTGGATGACCAACATTTGTTGAAGTTAAGTACATCTCACCTACTTCTCTGGCGTCTTGTCTAAAGGTTGCTATTTTATCTGATTTCGGACTCCATTTTAAAACAGGTCCTTTAGATTGTATCCAACCTGCATTATTGGTAGCATAACCATAATCCTTTATACCATCAAAAGTTAGTTGAGTTCTTTTATCAGTTTTAGTATTCCTAATCCATAAATTAAAATCGTTTATGTAAGCAGCAACGTTACCATCCGGAGATATGAATTCGTATAAATTCTTATTATAATTCTTATTTATGTTTTTTAAATTAACCTCATCAATTTCTTTATAATTGCTTTTTTCTAATAAATTTAAATCTATTGTAAAACTTTCTGTTTTGTCTCTGAGCTTTACCTTATAATGAAAAAATTCGTCTTTATCCCATTTCTGAAAAGTTAAAACATTATTAAGGTGTTTATTAAAACTTCTACCCATATGAAAAGTAGCATTTTCATAATCATTTATTGTTACAGTAGATGAATTATTAATATCACAAGAGATTAAAACAAAAAAAATAAGTAATGAAAATAAACAAAGCTTTTTATTCATATTATTGAGTTATATATTTTGAATCAACATAATAGTTATTATCAATTTCGATAGATCCTTTTAATTTTTTAGATTTCCATTTTTGAGTTGGAAATATTCTTATTTTTTCTTCATTCCCTGCAATATGGTCTGTAACAATTAAATCAATTGGCATTTTAAAACCTTCAACAACATTATTCCATCTATATGACATTTTTCCGTCGATCAAGTTATGCTCTAAAACAGGGATCCTTATATCTCTTAAATATTGATTAAAAAATGGATTTAAATTTATTTTCATTTTTTCAGAAATATAATTTTCAATTTCATATGTTGTAACAGTTTTGTGATAAAAATCTTTATTTAATCCTCTCAAAATATTTCTCCATACTTTATCGTTGCCAGCTACTTGTCTAAGTGTGTGTAAAAGATTTGCACCCTTTGAGTACATATCTCCAGAACCACCTTTATTAACATTATATGGTCCAATTATTGGTTTTTTATTTCCAATTCCTCTTCGGGTACCTATGACATACTCAGATGATGCTTTTTTACCGAAATGATAGTCTACAAAAAGATTTTCTGAATATGTAGTAAACCCCTCGTGAACCCACATATCAGCGATATCCTTATAAGTAATATTATTAGCAAACCATTCGTGACCTGTCTCATGTATGATTATATAATCAAATTTTAGCCCCCATCCAGTGCCAGATAAATCACGACCTAAATATCCTTTTCTATATTTATTTCCATAAGTTACTGAACTTTGATGCTCCATACCTAGATAAGGGGTTTCTACTAATTTAAAACTATCTTCATAAAAAGGATATGGACCAAACCAATATTCAAAAGCTTGCATAGTTTTAATCGCATCTACAAAATGAACTTTTGCTTTTTCTAAATTATAGCTCAAAACATAATAATCCATATCTAGATTTCCCTTCTCTCCCTTATATACTTCTGAAAAATTAACATAATCACCAATATTAATATTTACTCCATAATTATTTATTGGGTTTACTACTTCCCAATGAAATGTAGTTGAATCTGACATTTCATCTACCTTGACTAGTCTACCATTTGAAACATTTGTAAGTCCTTTAGGAACATTAACACTCATCAACATACTTTCTGGTTCATCATACATGTGATCTTTATTAGGCCACCAAACACTTGCTCCTAAGCCCTGGCATGAAGATGCTATAAAATGATTTCCATTTTTATCTTTTTCCCACGAGATACCACCATCCCAAGGGGCTCTAACTGCAACTCTAGGATTACCTTCATAATAAACTACTAATTCTTCTTTCGAGCCTACATTTTGTTTCTTCTCAAGTTTTATAAAATGTGCATTACCATCATGTATAATTTCTAACTCAGAATTATCTTGAGTAGCCTTAGTTAGTATCAATGGTGCTTGAAGATCAATTTGCATTAAATCATGTGATTTAAGAACTGTGTAAGAAATCTTGTTGTAACCTGAAATGAATTTTTCCTCAGGTTTAACGCTAATATCTAGATGATAACGGTTAAGATCCCACCAAGACCTTTCCTTAGTAATAGATCCACGCAACGTATCTTGTCTACTAAATTCAGTTTTATCTCCCATTATTCCTTGTGAAAATAATATCACAGGAGATAATAATAAAAGAATTAATATTTTTTTCATGTTAATATGTGTTTAATTATTTTGTTGTAAGGTAAAAAAAAATGCTCGAAATTTGTATTATAAAATAAATTATGAAAAAAACTTCTTTGTTTGATATTCACGTAAAATCAAATGCTAAAATGGTCTCTTTTGCAGGATTTAACATGCCTGTACAATTTGAAGGAGTTAATACAGAACATCTCCAGGTAAGAAATTCTGTTGGGATATTTGATGTTTCTCATATGGGTGAATTTTTGATTGAAGGAGATAATGCTACTGAATTTTTAAATTATATATGTTCGAATGACATTTTATTAATGTCTGATGGAAAAGCTCAGTATAACTGCATAATTAACCATAATGGAGGAATAATTGATGATTCTATTGTTTATAAGTTTGACTCTAAGAATTATATGATTGTTGTAAATGCTTCAAACATTGATAAGGACTGGAATTGGATTAATGAACAAAATAAAAAATTCAATAATAAATTAACTAACATTTCAGACAGTACATCTTTACTAGCTCTTCAAGGTCCCAAAGCAAATGAAGTCATTCAAAAATTAGTTGATTTTGATTTAAGTCAATTTAAAAGTTATTCATTTGTTAAAAATGATATTGCAGAAATTAAAGAAGTTATTATTTCAACAACTGGCTATACTGGTTCTGGTGGGGTTGAATTATATGTAAATAATAATGATGCTGTTGCGCTTTACAGCTTGTTAATCAAAACCGGTGAATATTTGGGTATTAAGCCAATTGGATTAGCAGCAAGAGATACTTTGAGGCTAGAAATGGGTTATTGTTTATATGGAAATGATATTGACGACACAATTAATCCAATCGAAGCTGGATTAAAATGGGCAACGAAAACAAATAAAAATTTTATTGGTAAAAAACATATTTTAAATTCAATTGAAAATGGAATTAAAAAAAAATTAATAGGTTTTGAATTAAATGAAAGAGGAATACCAAGAAAAGGCTATAAAATATTTGACTCTAAACAAAATGAGATTGGATTAGTTACATCTGGCACAATGTCTCCAGTCTTAAAAAAAGGAATTGGAATGGGTTACGTAAAGTTTTCACACTGTAAAATAGGCAGTAAGATATTTATTCAAATAAGAAATAAATATGTGGAATCAGAAATAGTTAAACCTCCATTTATAAAATAAAATGATCAAAGTTTTAATTTTTGGAGGGAGCAGTTCTGTTGGGTCTGCAATTTTCAAAGAATTAAATCCTTTCTATGATTTATATGCTACTTATTATACACAAACTAAATTTAGATCTAACAAAAGATATAAATATTATGACCTTGAAACGGATCCCACTTTAATTTTAGCTGAACTAAATCCTGATATAATTATTTCTGGATTAAAAGGTAATTTTAATTTACAAGTCAAATATTATGATAAAACCATAAAGTATTGCAAAAGGTTTAAATCTAAATTAATGTTTATATCTTCTTCAAGTGTATTCGACTCTTTTATAAATTATCCGTCATATGAAGAAGACAAGACTTTTTCTCAGAGTATATATGGAAGATTTAATATTCATATAGAAAATAAATTGTTTAGAATGAAAAATTCAAATTGGACAATTAACAGATCTGCTATGATTTTCAGTTCAAAATCAAAAAGAATAAATCAAATAAAAGAAAGTGTTATAAAATTAAATCCGATAGAAATATTTCCAAATTTAATAATCAATATTAATTCAGAGAATTTATTTGCAAAACAATTACATTATATGATTAGCAGGAGTCTTTGTGGAATATTTCATCATGGAAGTAATGATTTAATCAATCATGAGGAACTTATAAAAAATATTGTGAATAAATTAAAACTAAAAGAAGTTAATTACAAATACGTTTACACAACTAACAATAATAGATATCTATCATTATTATCAAATAAAAATTCATTTCCTAAACACCTTAATTTTAAATTTGATTCAATTCTAGAAAAAATTCAATAAAATCATTTTATTAACTTTAGTATATAAATTATATTTGAATTTATGGGAAGAGCATTTGAATTTAGAAAAGCAAGGAAAATGAAAAGATGGTCAGCTATGGCTAAAACTTTTACTAGAATTGGAAAAGATATAGTAATGGCTGTAAAAGATGGTGGGTCATCAATTGAAACTAATTCTAAACTTAGAGCTGTAATTCAAAATGCAAAGGCAGCTAATATGCCTAAAGATAATATTGAAAGAGCTATAAAAAGAGCTTCTGACAAATCTACTGGAAATTTTAAAGAAATTCTGTTTGAGGGATATGGTCCTTACGGAATTGCAGTTATTGTTGAAACAGCAAGTGATAACAATAATAGAACCGTTGCAAATGTTAGGAGTTATTTTAATAAATATGGAGGAAATTTAGGTACAGCTGGATCTGTAGAGTTTATGTTTGACAGGGTCTGTAATTTTAAAATAAAAACAGAAATAAACTTAGAAGAATTGGAATTAGATTTTATTGATTTTGGTGTTGATGAAGTTATACAGGATGATGATGGTGATGTGATTTTATACTCTTCTTTTGAAAATTACGGCTCAATTCAAAAGGAAATTGAAAGCAGAAGTATTGAAATAGTATCATCTGAATTTGAAAGGATTCCAAAACAAATGAAAGAGCTTAGTGAAGAAAAAAAAGAAGAAGTAAATATATTAATTGAAAAAATTGAAGAAGATGATGATGTACAGACTGTTTTTCACAATATGAATTAAAGACTAAGAATATTCAGGTATTTTACCTTTAACTCCTTTGTACAAACTTCTTAAATGAGTGATGTCATTATCAATATTCCCAGTGATAATAAAAGGATTAAAAACTTTAATTTGTTTATTCTCAAAATCTAGAGCTACACTATATATTGGAACATTAGCTTTTTTGGCGATATAATAAAAACCTGTTTTCCAACTACTAACTTTTTTTCTTGTTCCCTCAGGTGATAAAGCGAGAATAAATGATTCATTTTGATTAAATAAATCAGCAATTAAATCTACACTATTTGAGTTACTATTTCTGTTTACAGGCATTCCACCAAGCCAATTCATAAAATATTTTAGTGGAAAGGCGAATAACTCTTTTTTACCAATAAAATACACGTTTTTATTATCAAATAAACTTCTAGCAAAAATTGCAATAAAAAAATCAGACCAATGTGTATGAGGAGCTGCTATAATTATACATTTTTTAACAAAATTAGTATCTCCTACTATTTTCCATTTTAGAACATTATAAAATATATATTCTCTTATTTTTTTCATTTTAACAAATTTCTTGCTTTAATTAGATCCTCCATAGTGTCAATTCCAATTCCATCAAAATCAGTAATTACCATTTTAATTTTTTTTCCATTTTCTAAATGTCTTAACTGTTCTAGATTTTCAATTGACTCTAATTTTGTTCGATCTGAATTATAAAAATCTATTAAACTTTTTTTTCTAAACCCATAAACTCCAATGTGTTTATAATACTTTACTTTAATATTTAAATCTTTATTATGAGGAATTGGGTTTCTAGAAAAATACATTGCAAAATCATTAGAATCAATTACAACCTTTACATTATTTGGGTTTTCAGCCTCTTCCCTATTAGAAATAACTTTCATTAAAGAGACTAAATCAATTTTATTCTCATTGTCAAGTTTAAAAGTATTTATTAGTTTTTCTAAACTATTCTTATCTATTAACGGCTCATCTCCTTGTACATTAACAATAACATCAACTTGCATGTCTTTTGCAAATTCAGCTATCCTATCTGAACCAGAATCATGATTTTCTTTACTAAATAAAATATTTTCATGATGTTTAATTAAAAAATTATAAATCTCTTCAGAATCTGTTACAACGTAAACATCATCAAATAAATTAGTTTTGACTGTATTTAAAAGAGTAGACAAAATAACAGGGTTTCCGTTTAAGTCCATCATAAGTTTACCAGGTAACCTAGTCGAATCTAATCTGGCCGGAATCATCGCTATAATTTTCAATTGAATACTTTTATATTCAAAAATACACTTAAATTTTAAAAACCGATTAAATATAATTTCTTTTCAGCTCTAGTTACCGCAGTATATAGCCATCTTAAATAATCCATATCAACACCATCTTTTAGGTAAGGTTTTTCAATAAAAACAGTAGGCCATTGGCCACCTTGAGCTTTATGACAAGTTAAAGTGTAAGAAAATTTCACATTCAAGGCATTAAAAAAAGGATTTTCTTTTGTTTTAATAAATCTCTTGTATTTTGACTTAAGGTTCATATAATCTTTTTGAACCTCGTTATATAATTTATTTGATTGTTCATATGAAAGTGAGGGTAAATCTGAATTTAAAGTATCTAATAAAATAACAGTTTCTAAAACAGGTTCATCAGCATAGTCAACTAACTTAACTTTTATTTCGGCAAATTTGAATCCATACAATTCTTTAATTGAAAAAATTTCTAAAATCTGAACAATATCACCATTCGCTAAAAAAGATATATTTAGTTTTTCAGATGACCAGAAGTAATTATTTTTAGTTATAATTAATAAGTCTCCGACAGAAATTAAATTTTCGTTAAATAAAATAGATTTTCTAATTTGTTGATTGTATAAATTTGCCCTTTTATTAGATCTAACTATAATAATAGTCTTTTCTGACCCATTCTCATTATAAGATGACTCTATTTTTTCTTGAATTTCAAATCCATCATTTAAAATTTCCACATCTGGATATAACTGAAAATCAAAAGAAAATATCTCATTTAAAATATTATTTCTTATTGTAGTAGCATTAATTAAAATTCCAGATGATTCAGATTGACGAACAACATTGCTTAAAGTAAACTCCATAGATTTAAAGCCGTAAAACTCTTTAATTAAATCAGAGTTTAAAGCAGGACTAACAGTTTGTTTTACAGGCGGAAGTTGAGCTGTATCACCAAGAAAAATTAATTTTGAATTAGTTTTGAAATCTACATATTTAAATATATCTGTTAATAATGATTTTGATTTAAATAAATCAGAAGAAGTAGAAGAATCGGAAATCATAGAAGCTTCATCAATTATAAACAAAGTGTTTTTTAATTTATTAATTTTCAATTTGGTTTGAAATTTTCCAAATTTATCAACAGAAGAAAAGTAAATTTTTTTGTGAATAGTAAATGATTTTTTATTTGAATAATTAGACAATACCTTAGCAGCTCTTCCGGTTGGTGCAAGTAAACATATATTATATTTCAATGATTTAACATTATCAACTAAAGTTTTCATTAATGTAGTTTTTCCTGTTCCAGCATATCCTTTTAGGATAAATAATCCAATATCATTGTTTGATATAAGAAACTTACTTAACTCACCAATTGCAGTAATTTGATCATCTGTTGGCGAAAATGAAAATTTATTAATTAAGAGTTGAGAAAAATCTTTAAAATCCATTGTAAATTAGAGAATATAATGTGTTTGGTGGGTTTAAAAAAAAATGTAGTTTTGTTAAATATAATTAATTAAACAATGGAATTCATATCAAAATATAAGAGATACATAGAATCTGTATTATGGGTCTTAATAATAGTTTTTGCTGTACAGGTATTTAACTCTGTTAATGCTCCTATAAAATTTAATGAGGTCAAAAATGAGAGATACCTTAAAGTTATTGATAAACTTAAGGATATTAGAAATGCACAAATAGCGTATAAAAGTGTTAATGGCGTGTATTCTGACAGCTTTGATGGTTTGATAAAATTTATTGATACAGCTCAATATACACTTATTCAAAAAAGAGATTCTAGTTATATGAAATATGACAGAGTTTACAGAATTGACATGTTACAAGAAGTTGTTGTTATTGACACACTGGGGTTTGCATCAGTAAAAGACTCATTGTTTGGTAGTTCTGACAGATATAAATCAATGGCAGAAGTTCCAATTGATGGGGTAGATCAAATGTTCGCAATTAAAGCAGATGTTATTGATAAAAACGGATATAATGTTCCTGTATTTGAAGTTAGAGTTTCTAAGGATGCCATTTTGTTTGATCAAAACAAAGATCTTTTAAAACAAGAAAAGGCTTTAAAGTCTGTAGACGGTGTTAATGGTCCTGATCTTGTACTAGGGTCAATGTCTGAGGTTAGCACCAATGGAAATTGGCCAACAACCTATGATGCAATCGCAAGAAATTAATAAATTAGAAAAAAGTATATCTCTTTTAATAATGATTGGTTCGAAAGAACTGAAACTTTTATTAAGAAACTCAATTGATCGTAAAATCATAGATCAAAGTTCTTCTATATACTCAGAAGAACTAAAAATAAATGAAATTTTAACTGATTTAAAGCTCAAGTTAAATGAATTTAACTTAACCAATGTTGTTAAAGTCACACTAGTACTTAATAATAAGTTATCTGTGCTTGTTCCTATCGATTTCTTTCAAGAAGATAACTGTTTGAATTATCTAAAATTCAATTCAAGATTACTTAAAAATGACAGCGCATCGTCAGACTACATTGAAGAGCTAGAAACTCATAACGTCTACATAGCTTTTGGAAACATTAATAATTATTTAGTTGAAAAATTTGGCTCATTTGAATATTTCCATTACACTACAGTATTATTAAAAAAATTACATTCTGAAACCAGTAATGATAAAAAAGTAAAATTTTACGTAAATATCAATAAAAGCTTCCTGAATATAATAGTCTTTAAGGGAAGAGAATTAAATTATTCAAATACATTTGAATATGAATCAAAGGATGATATATTATATTTTATACTTTTTGTAATAGAACAGAACAAACTGATTAATCATGAAACAAAAATGAAATTAATTGGTGATGAAAAAATTATAAATCAGCATTATAGTTATTTATTAAAATTTATTAAAAATATAGATTTAAAAGATTCTGCTGGGTATACAATAGAAAATATTGTGTCATGAGAATAATATCTGGTAAAAACAGAGGAAAAAAAATAATAATACCTAAAAATCTTCCTGTAAGACCTACAACAGATCAATCAAAGGAATCGATTTTCAATATTATTAATAATAGTTATTACTTTGAGGATTTAAAAGTCCTAGATTTGTTTTCAGGCAGTGGAAATATCAGCTATGAATTCGCCTCTAGAGGAGTTAAAAAAATTAGATGTGTGGATCAAAACTCAAACTGTGTTAGGTTTATTAATAAAACTTCTAAAGAATTAAATTTTAATTTAAAAGTAACTAAAAGCAGTGCAGTAAAATATTTATTAAGCTGTTTAGAGCAGTTCGATATTATTTTTTTTGACCCACCTTATGAATTTAAAATTGAAGAATATTTTAAAATTATTGATCTAATTTTTAAACGAAATCTTTTAATAAATGAAGGATTAATAATTGCTGAACACTCAAAAAAATTAAACCTAAATGAACATGAAAAATATACTAAATCAAAGGATTATGGCGGATGTTCGTTTAGTTTTTTTTCATACTAAAATACTGTTTATCAGTGTTTTAGCTTTCTATATATGAATCTATTATTTAAATATTAAAAAAAACACTAATTGGCTTGTGATCAGAAAATTTAACATTATGAATTTTATGTAAATTCATTTTAATTAATTTAGAATAAAAAACATAATCTATCCTAATTGGCAAAAAACTAAAGTCATATGTAGATCCAAAATTAAATCCATTTTGACTATACGAATCGCTATACAAATCGTTAATTTTTTTATAGACAAATGAATCAGAAGTGTTATTTAAATCGATAGCCAGAATTAATGAGTATGGAGATTTTTTCATATGCTCAATCAAGATCGAACACTCATTGTTTTGAATTTTGTAAACTAACTTAGTTTTGTTTAGAACATTTACAAAAGTCTCTTTGTTTGGCTTAAAAGACAAAGGATTAATATTAAAAGACTTGAAATGTGAATTATATAGTCTCAAAGTATCTTTTTTATAAACGAAATCAACATAAATAGCGATTTTACGTTTATCAGCGGAAATTAACTCTCCCTTGTTAATCATTTTACTATTGCCAAATATTGCTAAACCAACATTTCCTTCATTTAAATCAATATGGCTGTACTTAAAGTCATTCATCAACTCCTTATAATCATTGTGAAACTCTTGAACTGCAATGAAATCAGGTTTGTTATCACTTACAAAAGTCTTTATTTTATTTCTTACAGAATTATCTTTTATCCAATTATAATGATTAAAAAGTCTTACATTATAACTCATGACCTGCAAACCACTACGATCATCAACAGACTCATTAGTTTTAAAAAAAGAAATAGGCTTATCTATATAAACCAAAAGGACTAAAAAAGAAAAAATAAATCTAATATCGAGCTTAAGAATCCAGTAAATAAAAAATAAAAAATTAATTATAAGAAGAATAGGTAAAAAAATGATTAGAATAGAGAACGAAGACAATTTTTCAAAATGGTAGTTAGAAAGTAAATAACACAAACCTGTGAGCGCAAGAATTGCAAAATTTAATAGAAATAAAATTTTACTGAAAAAAGTTTTATTTTTTACAAAATTCACGATTTACCTGCTTTAAATAAGGTTTCTTTTTCTTTCTTAGTTAAACTGTCATAACCTGACTTACTAATTTTATCCAATATCATATCTATTTTCTTTTGTACAATAGTGTCTTTTCTGGATACAGGTGTTTTTCTTGTGTAATTTCTTTTTTTAAATTTTACTTTTCTTTTAAAAATAAAATTATAAAAACTTATAATCCAATTACCATAATCGTCACCCCTAATCATTTTTTTATGAAAAAAATAACCCGAAAACGCACCTCCTAAATGTGCTATGTGACCTCCTGAATTTCCGCTGGGTATTTGAATAACATCTAAAAGAATAAGAAATGAAGCTATATAAATAATTTTAAAATTAAAAGTTAATATTCTAAAGCTATAATTCGGGCTATAAGACGCTAAAAAAATAAAAACAGCCATTACACCTGCAGAAGATCCAATCATTGATGACTTTATGTTGTTGAAAGCAGGGAAAAGATTATAACTGATTAAGTAAGCCAATGAACCATATAAAATTCCTAAAACAAAAATTTTGATTAATCTTTCGCTGCCAAAAAGATTGAGCACTACAGATCCACTCAAATATAAAATTATCATATTTCCTGTCAAGTGCCACAAATCTGAGTGAAAAAAACCATATGTAATTAATGACCACGGCTTATATAGCAAATCAATTAGATTTGGGGAAACATCAAATAAATTAATAACAGAAAACTCACTTAAATTAAAAAGAAATATAATAGTGTTGATTAAATATGGAAATACAAAAAAAATAATCATTATTATTATTATTTTCTGTAGAATATCTAAATTAATGAAATTGTATTTTAGCCTATCTATTAATCCCATCTATTTGAATTAAATTGATTTTTTTTCCAATATAATACCATTACTAATCCAATAAGGGCGCCGCCAATATGAGCAAAATGAGCAATTGAACCAATAGAAAAAGAAGAAAGTCCAAAAAACAAATCCATCAAAATCAATAAAGGAACAAAGTACTTAGCCTTTATAGGAATTGGAGGGAATAACAACATTAGCTTAGAATTTGGAAATGAAAAAGCAAAAGCAACTAAAACTCCATAAATAGCACCAGAAGCCCCTACCATAACACTATTAAAAGATGATATGGCCTGATTGTAGTCGTTTTGACTCATATAATTCAACAACATACCTGGATCACTTAAACTTAAGTTATTTAACTCAATAACGTCATACAAAGTTTGAACGTTAATATTATAAACAAGCATTTGTAATGCAGCTGCACCTAAACCAGCAGAGAAATAAAAGAATAAGAATTTTTGCCTTCCCCACATTTGTTCAAGCGGTGATCCGAACATCCAAAGACCAAACATATTAAACAAAATATGCGATGGACTTCCATGCATAAACATATGAGTTAAAAGCTGAGAAATTAAAAATTTATCATTTTCAAAATAATGTAGCGCCAAAATATCATAACTCAAGTCGCCCAAAAACTGAGAACCAAAATAGAAAATCACATTAATTATAATAAGTTGTTTAATTGTTTCAGGAATTGATCTCATTTCTTAAAATATTTTAATTATTTCTTCCAAAGAAATTAATTTAAAAATCAACTTGCCAAAAGGAGAAACATTTGGATCCTTGCAAGCAAACAAATCATTGACTAAAGATTCCTGTAATTTTACATTAATAGTTTCATTTGACGAAATAGATGAATACTTAGCTAAAAGCTTTGCGATAAGGTCATTCAAGGTGTGCGTAGCGTTATCACTGCTATAATCTTTGTTTTTTAAAAAATCCTGAAACAACTCATGAGTATAACTTTCATTTAAAAACGGATGTATTCCAGAAATTTCAATTCCCTCTTCTCCAAATGAATTAAATTTAAAACCTAAATGAACTAATGGAGCCTCAATAAGCTTTAGCATTCTAATCTCTTCGGAGTTAAAATCTAATTTAATTGGAAATAATAAAGTTTGAATTGGATTAGTTTTATTTGAAAGTTCTTTTAAAAAATTTTCATACAATATTCTTTGATGAGCTCTTTTTTGATTAATAATTATAATACCTGAACTAGTTTTTGTTATTATATATTTAGATTTTAATTGAAAAGAAGGAAAAACATTAGTTTTCAAAAATTCAAGTTCATTATTTAATTGATCCTGATCGCTTGAATCATCAATATTATTAAAATTAAAGTCTTTAGTTTTTAATTTAACAGGACTAGTTAAATTTTCAAAAGGATTAAAAGCTTGATCATAATCAACCTTTGGGATCGACGCTTCTTTATTTTTATATGAATAAGGGGTGTTTAAGTTAATATTATTGTCAAAATCTATTGTAGGCACTATGTTAAATTGTCCTAAACTATGCTTAATTGAAGATTTTAAAATTGCATAAATAGACTGATCATTATCAAACTTTATCTCAGTTTTATTTGGATGAATATTAACATCAATTGAGCTTAAAGGAACGTTAATTTTCAAGAAATACGATGGATATAAATTATCCTGGATTAAGCCTTCATAAGCTGTTTTAACAGCATGATTTAAATGACTATTTTTAATAAACCTCTTATTTACAAAGAAAAACTGAGTTGATCTTGATTTTCTAGAATACTCAGGTTTAAAAACAAATCCACTTATTTTAGCTATATCAGTTTCTTCATTTATCGGAATTAATTTTTGTTTGGATGATTTACCAAAGATCCTTACAATTCTCTCTTTAAAAATTGACTTAGAAAGATTAAAAAGTTCATTGTTATTATTTATAAAAATGAAATTAATTTCATGATTAATTAATGCAACTCTATGGAATTCATCAATAATATGTTTTAATTCTACATTGTCAGACTTCAAAAAACTTCTTCTTGCTGGAATATTAAAAAAAAGGTTTTTTACTGATATTGAAGTTCCTTTAGACGAAACAACTTCACTTAATGATTTTTCTTCACCACCTTCTAATTTAATTTCAAATCCAAGTGAATCACTAGAGTCTTGGTTAGAAACAATACTCATATGTGAAACTGAAGCAATACTAGAAAGAGCCTCTCCTCTAAAACCCATTGTTTCAAGTGAAAATAAGTCTTTTGAGCTACGTATTTTTGAAGTTGTATGTCTAAAAAAACATTTTTTTAAATCGTCTTTACCCATTCCTGTCCCGTCATCAATCACTTGAATAAGAGTTTTTCCAGCGTCTTTTACTATTAACTTAATAGTTTTAGCTTCACTGTCAATAGAATTTTCGAGAAGTTCCTTTACAACAGATGAAGGTCTTTGAACAACTTCGCCAGCAGCAATTTGGTTAGCTACGCTATCTGGAAGTAGTTTGATTATGCTCATAAATATTATTTGTAAAATATAGTAAGATCGAAATCTATTATGAACAAAAACACAAACACTAGGCAAAGAAGAATAATTAATAATGTTTTAGAAAAAAAACTATTAGATCTATTTCTGTAAGCAAATCTATCTTCTTTCCAAACAGAAGAAAGATCATATGAACTTCTGTAATTTCTTTGTTTTTCATAGACAGAATCAAAATCATAAATATTCTCAACAGATTTATCTTTTAAATATCTAGGATTATAATTAAATCTTTTATTTTTATTAAGTTTAAATAGATTGACTTTCAATTCAAAACAGTTTATGTCAAATGTACAAAATTGAGAATAAATTTTAATCAATTCATCTCATTCTAATGCTTATATTTGAAATAATGAAATTTGAAAAAATAAAAAAACTAAAAGAGCTAATTAATGATAGTAAAAGCATTGTTATTATCCCTCATACAAGCCCTGACGGAGATGCAATAGGAAGCTGTTTAGCTCTTTTTAATATGCTTAACACAATTAATAAAACATCCCAGATAATCAGCCCAAATAAAGCTCCAGATTTTTTAAATTGGACGCCTGGATTTGATAATATAATTTACTTTGATAGTGATGAGAAGAAATGTAAAGAATCATTATTGAAATCTGATTTAGTTTTCACCCTTGACTTTAATGATCTTAATAGAATTGGAGAACTTAATGAGTTTGTTGAAAAATCAAACTCTAAAATAGTCATGATTGATCACCATCAAAATCCGAAAGATTATGCTGATTTAGTTTTTTCAGAACCTAAAACTGGATCAACATGTGAGCTACTTTATGAAATATTTGAATCTATCGGATTAGAAAACAAACTCAACAAAGACATTTCATCATGTCTTTACTTAGGCATCATGACTGACACAGGTTCTTTTCAATTTTCATCTGTTACAGCTAGAACTCATGAAATAATCTCAAATTTGTTGAGTAAAAAAATTGATCATAATAAAATTTATAATAAAGTATATAATGACTCCTCTGAAAGTAGACTTAAAGTTTTAGGCTCTGCTTTAAACAGTCTGACTCATATCAAAGAATTAAACACTGTTTTTATGTCACTAAAAAGAGAAGAATTAGAAAGGTTTCATTATAAAAAAGGTGATTCTGAAGGTATTGTAAATTACGGGCTTTCCCTTAAAGGGGTTGTTTTCTGTGCTATTTTTATTGAAGATACAATCAATGATAATAATGTTAAAATATCCTTTAGATCAATAGGAGAATTTCCCTGTAACCTATATGCTGAAAAAAACTTTTCTGGAGGAGGACACATAAATGCATCAGGCGGAAGGTTTGATGGAAATTGTGAAAAAGCAATTGAAGAATTTTTAAAAACAATACCTAAATACAAAGACAAATTAATTTAAAAAAAAATGAAAAAAAATATTTACTCAATAATTTTATTATCAAGTTTATTAATCTCGTCGTGTGTAAGTACTCATCCTGATCTTAATGATGGACTTTATGCAGATATTAAAACTAACAAAGGAAATATATTAATCAATCTAACATTTAAAGAAACACCTGTAACTGTTGCTAATTTTGTTTCACTTAGTGAAGGAAAAAACAAAGAAGTTACTCCTGAATTTAAAAATAAAAAATATTACGACGGACTAATTTTTCATAGGGTTATTGAAAACTTTATGATTCAAGGAGGTGATCCATCTGGAACTGGTCGTGGAGGACCTGGTTACAACTTCAAAGATGAGTTTAATGAAGATCTAATACATGATTCTGCTGGAATATTATCAATGGCAAACTCAGGCCCTAAAACTAATGGCAGTCAATTCTTTATCACTCATAAGGAAACACCATGGCTGAACGGAAAACATACTGTTTTTGGAAAAGTCATTAAAGGAATTGAGACAGTGGATTTAATTGAACAAAATGATACAATAAAAAATGTTTCAATTATAAGAAAAGGTAGAGAGGCTAGAGCTTTTAACGCTTCTAAAATATTCTCAAATCATTTTGAAGATGATCGAATGATGGAGGAAAAAAAAATAGCATTGCTTGAAAGTATAAGAACAGGGAAAAAAACTGCACATGAATCTGAAAAGTCATATTCAAAGAAAACGAATACAGGATTAGAATACACTATAACTTATAAGGCAGATAACTCAAAAAAAGTTGATGGTAGTAAAATCGTAATGACTCATTATGCAGTTTATTTTGAAGACGGTTCTCTATTAGATACTAGTATTTTAGAGATTGCTGAACAATATCAAACAGTAAATATTGTTAAAAAAAATCAAGGGGGTTATGCTCCAATTGAAGCAAAAATAGGGCCAGAGGATTCTATGATATCCGGTTTTAAAGAAGGGCTAAAACTTCTTAATGTTGGTGACAAAGCAACTCTATTCCTCCCATATTATCTTGCTTACGGAGAAACGGGCAGAAGCCCGCAAATACCACCTAAATCTAATTTGATTTTTGAAGTTGAAATTATTGAGTTGAAATAATTAATGAAATTTTTATCTATTTTATTTAGATTAAAATCATTTTTACTGTGTGTATTAGTTTTATTATCATTTCAATTTATAATACGATATCCTCATATTATTGAAAGTTATTACTCTAATTTAGTTTACAAGAATATTTCTTATTATACAATATTGTTTTTCAATGAATTCCTATTCTCTTTTGGAGATTTTTTATACTTAT
>ENA-ORCY01000187-ORCY01000187.1-marine-metagenome-genome-assembly--contig:-NODE-187-length-43346-cov-11.212092_pt1 | contig 43346 bp, 38 predicted proteins | sample MGYA00248634_ERZ508507 | MGnify/ENA primary metagenome ERZ508507 (study PRJEB26178, sample SAMN06266269) | marine metagenome | isolation source: Columbia River Estuary | place: USA:Columbia River... | reverse complement strand
CAGCGCGAAAATTTTTAGAAAAGTTACTTTTCATTCATGAAACACTTGGCGGTTTTAATAAGGGAAGCGAAAGAAAAAGCAGGCATTATTACGATTTGCTGAAACTTTACAGGGCAGGGGTGTTTGACCTAATAAGAGATAATCGCGAACTATTACAAATGGTTGTGGAACATCGCCAAACATTTTTCAGATACAATACCTTGGATTACGCAGGTATTTTAAAGCATGGTGTTCAAGTTATACCACCGAAAGAGAGTTGGGCTGATTGGAGAAGCGACTATTCACGGACGACCGTTATGATTTATAATGATATACCATCATTTGATGATCTGATGCAATTTGCAGCACATTTAGAAAAAGAATTTAATGAATGGGTTTTAAATAAATAAGCGAATATACATGGTGCGCAATTTGGTGCGCAGTTGAAACCTAACTAACTGATAATCAATAGTAAAATACCCTATAATTAGTGTGGTCCACTTAAATATCTGGCTGATACTCTTTAATGTGGTTCAGCCACTTAGTAGAATCTTCATTTGAATCATCAATCATACCTTCAATCTGCTCAATGGATAGATTTTGAGCGTTGGCTATGAAAATTTTAGGGTGATGGGTAGCTTTAGTCGTTTCTCCGTCAGCTAACAATTCCTCGAAGAGCTTTTCACCGGGCCTCAGGCCTGTCTCAATAATTTGGATGTCTCGCCCAGGTTCCAGGCCACTCAAACGAATGACATTTAGGGCGAGATCATAGATTTTCACCGGATTACCCATATCAAAGACGTATAGCTCTCCACCTTGCCCCATATGCCCTGCCTCTAGGACCAAGCGAACTGCTTCAGGAATAGTCATGAAGTAGCGAGTAATATCGCGATGCGTAACCGTTAAAGGGCCCCCTTCTTCCATTTGTTTTTTAAACAATGGGATAACACTACCATTACTCCCTAAAACATTGCCAAAACGCGTCGTGACAAACCGGGTTTGATTTCCTGGTTGGCGGTTGTAGTAGCTCACGACATGTTCCGCGGCGCGCTTACTGGCGCCCATAATGTTCGTGGGGTTTACGGCCTTATCCGTAGAAACCATGACAAAAGACTCAACCTTACTTTCATATGCGAGTTTAGCCGCAATACGGGTGCCGTGAATGTTCGTTTTTAGCGCCTCTCCTGGGTTTTCTTCCATCAAAGGAACATGCTTGTAGGCAGCGGCGTGGAAAACAACCTGAGGCCCGAATTGATCGAAAACATAAGCCATTCTATATTCATCCGTCACGTCGGCAATAATCGTTTTGAAATGGGAATAATTCGGGTACGTTCGAATTTCTTGATCCAATTGATAGGTTGGCGTTTCGGCCTGATCCAGGGCAATAAGAAGCTTTGGGTCTTGCTTCATGACTTGACGCACGAGTTCTGAACCAATGGAGCCCGCTGCTCCTGTCACCAACACCGTTTTGCCTTTAATGAAGCCGTTAAGAGTTTCGTAGGACAATTGAATAGGGTCGCGGCCCAACAATTCCTCGAGGGATATGGGACGAATTTGTTTGGCCGTAAGTTCACCATTCACCCAGTTCGAAATGGGAGGAACCCTTTTTACCTGGAGTCCTAACTCGATGGCCATATTGGATATCTCCTTGAGTCTCGATGCTGGGATGTTTTTGATGGCGATGACCAATTTGCCGAGATTGTTTTTCTCAATAAAATCTTTCTGCAGTGCTTTCTCTAAAGTGAGAATGGGAATGCCATTAACACTTTTCCCTGTCTTGGATTTGTTGTCGTCAATAAAGCCAATGATCGTTTCTATTTGCCGACTTTCTTGTTTTATTGCGTTGGCGGCCGCGCGTCCCATAGAACCGGCACCGACGATTAAAATCCCTGACCCCTTGGAACTCTTCCTCAACTGAAGGGAGAGAAACAAGCTTCGCACGGCTAATCGCCCTCCAACAGAAGTGATCAGGAAGAGCATGGATTGCACGAGAAGAGTAACGCGGCTAAATTGATACAGTGTAAGAAGGTAGGCCGCCGGAATAATCAAGACCAATGCTGTCAGCGTGGAAAGAAATAGCCGCTGAAAATCCTTGGACCCACTTAATCGAACGACTCCAACATAGGATTTGTGAATAAAAAATGCGATAAGGTAGCTGAGGGTGAGCAAGCCTGCACGCTGAGGTAAATGTGCCCACCTCACGCTGACCCATTGAAAATTGGCGGAAATGAGTTGTGCCATGAAGTAGGTCATCCAAACCAGGACGATATCTAAGCCTAGCACGGTCCACCTCGATAGAAAGCGGTCTGAGTATCGTGAAAAAAATTTGTAAAGCGTTTTAGGCAAGGCTATGCTTTGGCTTGGTTGTGTACTCAAAGGTATACATATAGCGAATGAGGTGAAAAGCCTTCAGTCTTTCCATGAGAAATAGACTAAAAACAACATCTATTGGCTAAACGTAGGCAAATTGTAAACCTTTCAGGTTCTCTTGCTTAAATTGACTTTACGGCCTCATGAACCACCAACATCCGCTCGATAAAGGTCTTAAGCTCGGTCAACTCAAGCTGGCTCGCGGCGTCGCACAGGGCTTCGCTGGGGCAAGGGTGGGCTTCAAGGAAGAGGCCATCGATGCCGGTGGCCACCGCTGCGCGGGTGAGGGTTTCGAGGTATTGACGGGCCCCTCCGGTTGGGTCGGAGGAGGGTATGCCGTATTTGCGGATGGAGTGGGTGGCGTCAAAGACAACGGGGTAGCCGGTTTTCTTCATTTCGTAGAAGGCGCGAGGGTCGACGACAAGGTCATTGTAGCCAAAGGTGTAGCCGCGTTCGGTGAGGACAATGTGGTGGTTCCCCGTGGACTCCACTTTGGCGGTGACCTTCACCATGTTTTCGGGCGCAAGGAATTGGCCGTGCTTCAGGTTGATGATTCGGCCTGTTTTAGCGGCCTCCAAGACCAAGGTCGTCTGCATGCAGAGGTAGGCGGGGATTTGGAGAATGTCCACTACATCGGCCACGGGGGCTACCTGGTCGGGATAATGAATATCCGTGAGGAGCGGGAAGCCAAACTGCTCCTTGATTTCCTGAAGAATTTTCAGGCCTTCGTCCATGCCGGGCCCCATGTAATAGTCCACACTGCTGCGGTTGTCCTTCTGGAAGCTCGACTTATAGATGATGCCGGCGAGGGGAAGGGACTGCTGGATTTCTGCGAGTTCTTCGGCCACGCGTAGCATGGTGTCACGCGATTCGATCACGCATGGGCCACTGATGAGAAAGAGTTGGTCTCCTCCGAGGGTGACGTTTCCGGCTTGGAAGGTGGAATTGGACATGGGGCAAAATTAGGCAATCCCCGGGAGTAGCGAGGATGTTTGATTGCCCCGAGCGAGAGGGGTTATTTACGCGCGTAATCGTCCTGCACCCGCACGATGTCGTCCTCGTCAGACAGATGGTTGAAATCGGTGTGGATCCAGAATTCCGCTACGATGCCCATCGAGTCTTTGCCGATGAGGCGATGGCGTTCGCCACATTGAAGGGTGATGAGGTCCCCGGGATGATAGTCTTTGGCGGGCAGTTCCTCGTCCGTGGGGCTGGTGGCCACGGCTACAGGTCCTTCGAGGACGGTCCACATCTCACGGCGGCGGTAGTGGTACTGCCAACTGAGGCGTTGCCCTGGATTGACCATGAGGATTTTGGGACTGAGTCGAACCCCTTGGTTGATGGGGATGCCTTCAACGCCAGGAAAGAATTGGTTGGCAAAGGCTTGCGAATCCTCTTCGGCGATGACCAGGAAGCCTCCCCATGGGCGACTAAAATCTTGATCGACAATAGTTAGGCCTTTGGATTGAATCCAGGTGGCCGTTTTTTCCATGGCTTCGGTGTTCATGGGGATAAAAGTACGGAGCAGGGGCAGAATAATTTTAGTCGTTTGATGTCGGTTTGGGCGGAGGAAAGATTCGGTCCGGGAGAAAACAAGCACGACCTTTGTGCTGTTAAAAAGGAAAGAACTTAACCCTCGCCATGTCAGACGTAGAGATATTTAATAAGGCCCCTAAACACGGGTATACGGAAACGGTCCCCACCATGGACACCAACGCGTTTATCCAAGTTGTAGAGGGTCGTCGTTCCGTTCGTGTCTATGATTCGACTCCCATTCCGGAGGAGGTCATGCGCGAGTGTTTGAGATTGGCCTTGCTTGCGCCCAATTCATCCAATTTGCAAACCTGGGAATTCTTTTGGGTACGAACCCCAGAGAAGAAAGCGGAGCTCGTGAAGTATTGTTTGGGCCAGCCTGCTGCGAAAACCGCGCAGGAGTTGGTGGTGGCGGTGGCTCGGCCAGATCGTTGGCGCGAAACAAATGCCTTGATGTTGGCAAAGTTTGACGACGGCCGCAAGGAACGTCTGAAGGGTCCGTATCAATACTACAGCAAGATTATTCCTTTGGCTTATAACATGGGGCCATGGGGCATTTATGGCCCCTTTAAGCAGCTCTATGTGTGGTTCAAGGGTTTGTTTGAGCCCATTCCTCGAGGACCCTTTAGTTTGTCTGGTATGTCCACGTGGGCCCACAAGTCTACAGCATTGGCCTGTGAAAACTTCATGTTGGCCATGACAGCCCATGGATTTGACACATGCCCCATGGAAGGTATGGATGGCAAGCGCATCAAGAAACTGCTTGGATTGCCTAATGGGGCTCAAGTGTGCATGGTGATTTCGTGCGGAAAGCGCGCGCCCGAAGGCGTATATGGGCCTCGTGTGCGGTTTAAGCAGGAGTTGTTTGTGAAAGAAGTTTAAGGGCCAGGGAGCCTCAGGGCAAGAGGCTATAGTGCCAGAGCGCTTTTTCCCTTGTTCGCTTTAACTTTTAGTCTTGAGTAAATCCCTTATCTCCTCCAGTAAAGCAGTGTTCGGGTCAGCCTTGTGAGCGGGTTTCTTTTCTTCTTCGCGTAAGTGTATGGCATTCAGGCCCTTCACGAGAAAAAATACGGCGAGGGCGACCAGGACAAACTGAAGGATGGCGTTGAAAACGGCACCAATCCCAAACGTGAGTTCCCCCAGGGTGAGTTCCCAGGCTTCGCCGGGAAGCGTCCCGCTCAGGGCTCGAATAGGCGGCATGAGTAGATTGTTCACCAAGGCATCCACGACGGATTGAAACGAAGCGCCAATGACCACCCCGATGGCAAGGTCCAGGGCGTTGCGTTTGAGTGCGAAAGATTTGAATTCGGATAGAAAGGACATGCTTAAAAGTACAAAAGCGACGGTTGTACATTCGGGAGGTCATGAATGCAATGCAGGAAATTCGACAGGGTGAGAGCCAAACGCGGGAGTTCAAATTTCGCGTGGACAGCCAACGGAAAATTGCCAAAACCCTCGTCGCCTTTGCCAACACGGATGGGGGGACCATTTTTATCGGTGTCAAAGACAACGGAGTGGTGGCCGGCGTGCGGGGGGAAGAGGAGCTGTACATGATCGAGGGGGCTGCGGATCTGCATACTCGTCCTCGGGTGGATTTTCGGGCCGAGGCCATCGAGGTAGATGGCAAAACCATTTTGGCGATTCACGTTCCGAAATCAGTCACCCTGCCGCATGAAGCCCATGAAGAGGAGGGAAGTGGGCCGCGCGATTGGTGTGCATATTTTCGACAGGGAGCGGCGAATTTTCGGGCCAATGGGGTGCTGATGGAGTATTGGCGAACCGTGGAGGTGCCCAAATCGCTCACCAAGGAGGATCAAAAGGTATTAACGGTTCTTCGTGAATGGGAGGAGTCGGAAGGCTTTGACACTATTGAAGGAAGGGCGGCGGCGCAAAGTTCGCCCCCACCACCCAAGGAATCGGGTTTATCCGTTTCCCAACTCATCAAACGAACCCAATTGCCCGCTAGAGCTATAGAGTGCGCGCTAGCCACCTTAATTAGCTGGAATGCCGTGGATTTTACAGCCGGGGAAAAGGGGATTCGATTCCAATTGACCCAGGTTTAGTGCCAAAGATTCTCAGTTGCCGGGATGAAATGTTTCATCCCGAGTCTGAAACACCCGGCCAATCGAACTTCGTCGCGCGCACCTGCCGGCCCAAGAAAACACCCGCAGCCCCCGCCTGCACACGAAAAAATCCGCGCTTAAAGGGGCTTTTTCAGTAGAAAAAAGACATATTGTCTCACATGTACCCAATTTGTACCCAGAAAGTACACGCTATGTACTTTCTTTGAGTCATATGAAACGCTTAGGAAATCCCACCCGAGCCTCATACCAAACCAGAAGCCGGCAATATGCCGGCTTTTTCTTTTCAAAAGAGAAGGCTATACTCCGTCTTTCCGGGGGATAGAGGCTAGAGTTGCGAGTCCGGGAAAGCGGTGGAGTGAAGTTTGAAACTTTGGCTTACTTCGTCCCAATCGAATCTCCGCGCAGGCATACAGTGCTTCCTGATAATCTCGATAGGAGATGTACCAATTCTCCGGTTGAATAAGTGTTTCCATTTCATGGAATCGCTCAAAATCTCCGGTGTCCGCATAAGCAATCATCAAAGCCAATCGGGTGGTGTCCAGATCGAGGGCGGCACTCCAGTGAATGCGTTCTGCGTCAAAAGCCTTGAACTGAAGGGAAATTTGGACCACATCCTTCCCGTAACCTAGTAAGGCCATAACGGGAAAGGCCTCCATGCCTAATAAGTGGTGCATATGTGGGGGTGCCACATTGAATGCTTCGGCAAAGTCCAATTGGATCTGCGGAGAAATGGCCTCTTGGCGAATCCAATGGGCCATGTATACACTAGCAAAGAAGCGTGAGTTCAAGATGGGGTAACGAGTGTGGTCGTATCCCAAAGAAATGATGGCATCCAGGTGCGGAAGCGCACTGGGATAATCTCCTAAGAATAAACAACGCATGCTCATCATGCCGTATGTATAAATGTCACCGCCGGTTTTTTGATGGAGGGCATACATGACATGCATGAAGTACCCATTGAGAAGGGTGCTGTAATCCGTGAAAAAATGGACGGCCCATTCAACAATTTTGGGAAATGCAATGAATGCTTCGGCTTCATGTTTGGACTGCACGCGTAGACGCAGTAAATGCCCCAAGGTGTTGGTGAAAAACATCTTTACCCCATTGCTATCCTCATTGAAATTCCAAGCATCGCATTGGAGCCATGGAAGCCACTCCTCATACGGAGCCTCCGCCAGGGTCTCATGAAGGATATAGAGTAAAACGGACTGACTCGTGCGATCTTCCTGGATCGCCGCGAGTACCAGTTTTTCACGTTCCTCTTGGGTCCATTCCGTTTTGGTTAAGGTTTGCGTCCAGAGGTTATAAAAAGTGTGCCGTTCAATCGAACGGTGAAAGTCCATATAGCTTGGAAATCCCAGGTAGCGCGAGTAAATATTGAGGACACTTGTGCGAGGCTCTCCTCCCTGAGCAAGCCCAAAAAAACGACGGATGGTATTGTAACTCACCATTTCTCCCGTGGATTCGAAAATAGCCGTTTCTAAATCTTGGGCGTCGGATTTGGTCAGAATGGGTCGACCAAAATGCCGAATTAATGCGCGCTTAAGGGAGGTGGTAGGCATAGTGTACGTCTCAAAAGAATGGGATTAGGTACACGAAATGTACCTCAAAAAAAGCATTCATCTTTGCGCCCGCAATGTATTCCCCGTTAGAATCCGTATTTCAGAGTGTGGACGGACCCGCGTGGTCGGCCGGCGCAGAGCTGGCCAGCATCCTCCTATTCGCACGAGCCAATACGCTCTGGCGCGCACGTGGAATGCAGACGACACCTCTAGCCATGTTGTTGATTCGTTCACTGGTCGCTTTGTTCGTCTTATGCGGCGTGACCTGGGCCATGGGCTATTCCCTGCCGGGTTTTGGCAGCTGGAACGTGCTGGAAGGGCTGACCGTTTGGTTGGGGATGTTTGGAGGCTTGGGTTTATTGCTTTTTGCCACAAGTCTCAGTCAATTGCCCTCCCGTTTGGTCTTTTTTGGCGGCAGCGTACATCTCTTTTTCGGGGCCATGATTGGATACTTTGTTTTGGGCGAGAATATGGGGGTGATTCGCACCCTGGTCACATTGACCCTTCTGCTCGCTCAGGTGGTCTTATGGTGGAAAGACCGTCAGACATGGATGGCCCTGAAAAGGGTGCAGCGTTGGATCCCATTTTTCATTGGTTTCATCTGGGGAACCTACTATCCGATCATTGGTATGGTTCAGCAGGAACACGGTGTGTGGAACACCTTGCTGTTGACCGAATATGGCGTTTTTATCACCCTCTCGGTCGCATTCTTGACCCAGGTTCAACGGCAATGGAAGGGGCTGAAATCCAGGGAAAACATCCAATCTATGGGGGAGCAGGCCCTGCTCAGCATCATGGGTCAAGGCTTTTCAGCCCTCTGCATTTCTTGGGGAGGGGTCCTCCTGCATAGCATCCTCACGAATTTCTCCACGGTCATCAATGTTTCCGCTTTTCGCCTGCGATTTGGGGAGCGCATAGATTGGCGGTATATGGGCTTCTTCCTCGCCTATGGGGCCTTGATGATTGTATTGATCTATTTCGACTAGGTGCCTGTACGCTCCCTATTCTTGTCTAATTTTTTCGAAAAAGAGGTAAACGGCCGTCTCGAATTCTCGATTTAGTTTCGGTTAACCTTATACCCAAACAGATGACACTTGATTCTGCTGTTCAAAGAATGGCTGACGAATTAAAGCGCATCCGTCCTTTTGAGTCTATACCTATGCATGCGCTCAGGCAATTAGCTGTAGCGGTTCATATGGATTTTTTTGAAGGGTTGGATGCATTGGAGCCGAATGAAGAGCCCATTAAGAGCTACTATCTCGTGCTTCGCGGAACCTTTATTTTGCGCCAAGGGAATGAAGTCCTTTCTCACCACCAGGGCCCAGCCATTCTGGGATGGAATGAAGCAATGAATAACCAAGCATGCCACTATGAAGTGCTTTTCACAGAGGAGTCGGTCGTGCTTGAAATGCCGGTAGCCGAGACCAGGTACCTCATGAGTCAGTTTCCTGCATTGGAGACCTTCATGGCTGCCGCACAAGGCTATGTGGTCGAGCTGGAAAACCCAGCTTGACGCGTCCATAGTATGTGGGATTGCTCGCGCAAACTCACTTCGCATCGGGGCCACTCGTCCCATGGGACCTCCATCACCAAACGGCATTCCACCCCAAAATCTTGCGAATGGAGACTCGCGCTGCATAGCCGGGCGATGCTTTCTAATGCCCCCAATGCAGAATAGGGGAGCCTGCAATGAAGTGATACTTTCGGGATCATCTCCACCTGTCCTGCTTGCAAGATGGCCTCCAAGGTGGCCGTTTTGTAGGCATGAATGAGCCCGGACACGCCCAGTTTTGTCCCGCCAAAGTAACGGATCACCACCGCTGCGGACTGCTCCAATTGGGCACTCTGCAGCGCGTGAAGGATGGGTGTTCCCGCGGAATGAGCGGGTTCCCCACCATCGTTGGAACGTTCCTCTAAGGGGTTGCCCCAGCGTGCGGCCCAACAAAAATGCCGCGCTTTGGGATGTGCCTTTTTTAATTCCGCCAATTGGGTTTCAAATTCCTCCATGGTATGGCATGGAAATGCGTAGGCATAGAACTTGGAGGCGCGATCCTTAAAAAGGGATTCGCCGTGACTTCGAAGTTGTTGGTAGGGTAGGGGCATAAAAAAACAGTCCCAAAGATGGGACTGTTTCTCGCTTTAACTGTACGATTAGAGCTGGAATCGGCAAGAAGCCGAGAAGATTCGGCCATTAAAGCCAAATTGGTTCACCTCCCATGGGTAGAGGAATCGGCCACCCAAATCCGTGACGGGGTCGCCCATCGGATCAATGGTGTCGGGGTAAACATCCAACAAGTTGTTAATGCCAAAGGTCAAACGACACTTCTCAGACATCGCGTAGCTGAAGGTGAGGTCAGTAATCCACTTAGCGGCAAAAGTCTGGTCCTTTGAAGGGTCCGATCCGTGCTGCCATGTGACGCTTCCAAAATAAGAATTGGTCAAATTCATGGTCCACTTGCTCATACTGTAATCCAAGCCCGCAATAAACTTGGTCTGAGGGCGCGAAGAAAGGATGCGTCCTTGTTCTTTGCGATCGTAGAGATCCACACCGGCTGCAGCAATGGCCGCGGGCGTGCTGATATTTCCAACAATGACGGTTCTATTCAGGTTGGCCGCCAAGTTGATGTCCAAGCTGCCATTTCCGATAGCCAAATTGCTGTAGGTACCCACCAAATCAATGCCTTGCGTATTCGTGTTCACTGCGTTCACGAAGAACTTCAGGGAGGTGATTTGGTTCGCAGCGAGAATTTGTCCTACCGTGGTATTGGTGTCAGAGGATGCAATCGAAGAGGAGTATACGATGCGATCGTTCACATCCACAGAGTAAACGTCTGCAGACAGGTCGATGTGATCACCAAACTTAGCCGTGAAACCAGCCGTAATGTTTTGGGCTGTTTCGGGCTTTAGAGAAGATACCCCGAGGAGGCGAACAACGGAACTCTCGTTGTTGAATGTTCCTTGGTTTGAAATGGTACCGCCCGAGACCAAGGTTTGGATGTTGGACATGTGGATCTGATGTAGGCTTGGAGCACGGAATCCGGTAGAATAGGATGCCCGCATAGACATGTTCGAGTTGATACGGTAGCGTCCGTTGGCTTTGTAGGAGAAGTTCTGCCCAAAGTCAGAATAATTCTCCAAGCGAGCCGTGATGCCCACCAAAAGCGCATCGGTGACATCATAATCTACACCGGCATACATACCAAAGTTGTAACGCATGGCATCCACCGCATTTTGAGGTTGAAGACCTGGAAAAGATTGCGCACCGTTCCCAAAATAGCTCGCCTCATCTCCTGCGCGAGCTTGGAATCGCTCGGTACGGAATTCGGTGCCCAAAGACAAGAAAGCCTTGTCGTTGAGTCGGCGGGCAACGTCCATATTGGTGACTTGATTCGAGAAGGAATATCCGCCGGGATAGAAAGTCGTGGGACTTGCAGAGCCCATGGCGGTGTTGAGGGAGTTCCGTACCGTGTAGTTGACGGTATTGCTTCCGACCATGTGGCTGACATCATACATGTATTTGCCTTGACGACCTTTGACACCAACACCGAAGGTCAAATCATTGATATCCGCCTCAAACGTGGGTTGGAAACCTTCACCGCTGGGATAAAGACCAGAGGTGTTTGAGATCCAATAAGGCGTGCGATACAATGCATAGCTAATTCCTCGACGGTATACAGCTCCTCCGAAGGAATACACCTCCATGTCCTCATTGATCTCGTTGGAGTAGTTATAGAATACAGAATTGCTGGTCATGTTGGGAAGTCCCACACGCATGCCCAACCCGGGGTTTGCCTGTGTCCACGCGTTATTCACGCCAAACAAGTAATCCTGACCGGGTTGCCCTGCACGATTTGTTTCATTCTGGTCTTCGTAGGACATGCTCACAGTGAGATTGCCAGTGCTTCCCACCTTAGTGCCCGTACTCATTTGGAAACCTCGTATCAGACCATCTCCCTGTTGGGTAACGCTGGTGTAGGCATTGCCTGAGGTCATATCGACATCTTTCTTTAGAATAATGTTGATCACCCCGGCGATGGCATCCGAACCATATTGGGCAGAGGCTCCGTCTCGCAATACCTCGATACGCTCGATGGCAGCTACGGGGATACTCTTCATGTCTACGCCCACTTCACCCTTGCCAGGAGTGTCATTGATGTAAACAAGACTCGATGCGTTCTTGCGCTTGCCGTTCACAAGGATCAGAGTGCGGCTCGGCCCGAGACCTCGAAGATCTGCTGGGTCAAAGTGTGCGGTGGCATCCGAAATGGTTTGCTGAGTAGAGTTGAACGAAGGGAGACGGTAGTGCATCATCTTATCCAAACTGAATTGACCCGATGTTGCGAGGTCTTTCATCTTTAGATTGTCAATGGGTACCGGGCTATTCATAGCCGTCCGCGGTAAGAATCGCGATCCTACAACGGAAACTTCGTCTAAGATGGTATCCTTCAAACCTTGCCCCTGCGCGTTGAAGGCGAGACCAGTTAGAAACATCCCAAGAAAAAAGTGGATTTTTTTCATGTGTTTTTGGGTTTAAGTGATTTTGTTCTACGATTTTAGTCAAAATAATACACAAAGTCAATAGCCTTCGAGAAGTATTTTAGTTGTAAAGTATTGAAAACCAATGAATAGTGTATGTAATACACTAAGTTGAGCACCCTTCGATGTCGTCTAAATTTGTCGATAAGCTTTCCTTCAAAACGTGGAGCCTCGAACGGATTCGGACTAACTTCGTTTTATGAAATGGACGTTGCTGGTACCCACCTACAACGAAGAGGATGTGCTCGAACGTTGCCTCTCTTCGGCTGCAGCATTGGCCGATGAAATTCTTGTGGTGGATTCCTTCAGCACAGATGGGACGCTGAAGATCGCCCAGAGATTCGGTGCAAAAATCCTTCAAAGGGAGTACCAGAATTCGGCCTCTCAAAAGAACTGGGCCATACCCCAGGCATCGCATCCATGGATTCTCTTGCTCGATGCGGACGAATGGCTATCACCTTCTCTTCAGCAGGAATTGCGCCGTGTCAAGGATGGGCGGGATCCCATGGAATGCGGATTTTGGATGTATCGGTCCAATCACTTCCTGGGAAAGCGGGTGCGCTACAGTGGGTGGCAAGGAGATAAGGTGATTCGGCTCTTTCAACGAGATACCTGCCGCTACCAAGAGAAGCATGTCCATGCAGAAATCGAAACATCTGGAAGAGTAGGGAAGTTGCGCGGAAAACTGAACCACGACACATTTAAGGGTATTCCAGCTTGGGAAAAGAAATTACGCCGGTACGCTGCATGGCAATCGAGGGATTATGACCAAAGGATGGGAGCGATTACCCTCTACCACTGGTGGATAAAACCCGGATTCCGGTTTTTCAAACATTTTGTCCTTCGCGGTGGGCTTTTGGATGGCCGGGTTGGATTCAAGGTCAGCGCCTATGCGGCGTGGGCCGTGCGACTCCGCTATGAGGCCTTGCGAGACCTCCGGGCGGGAAAGCCTTGGGAGGCGTAAATCTTGCACGGATGGCTTAAAGTCTATCCGCTATCAACCATTTTTAATGCTGTCCCGCATACTTGGTGCCCGCCAAGATGGGAATGGAGAGGATGTTCTCGAGGGGCACTTTGGGGCAGGAGTAGCGCCCCGAATAGGCACAGTAGGGATTGTAGGCCTTATTGAAGTCCAAAATCCATTCACCTCGCGTGACTTCCACATAGCGGCCACCCCCATATGTGTCAGAACCGTTCGTTGCGTCTCCAAAAGGTACAAACAGGTAATTTTCATATTCTTCCTTGTCCAGCAAGGCCTGGGATTGGTAGGCAATGAGCGAATAGGTTTGGCCGTCGGAATGGGTAAAATACAGCGTGGCGAATTTCCGGTAGATGGGTTTGCGCGCCGTCGTGGTCGGCATTTCAAACCACGCGGAATCAGCACAGCGCTCCCATTTCACAGCCTGATAGGCGCCATAATTAATGGGATAGAAGGGTAGCCTTTTGAATTGGGCGAGCGCAGCAGAATCCAAGGGGCTCTCGCCCAATGTTGACATGTGTTGATTCTGGTCCCTTTGCCACGCTTGGACGTCTTTCTTGATGGCACGCCGGGAGGGGAGCTCTTGGGCCGAAGCGGCAAAGAATCCTAGCCCAAGCAGAAAAAAAAGGAGGTTTCGGGTCATGCTTAAAAGTACTGGAAGCGCACCGTTTAAACGTTTAACCCGAGAAAAAACATGTCGATACGTGCTTACAGGCGCTTAATCTTGATATTTCTATACCATACCTGGCTTCCATGGTCTTGCAAGCACAATTTCCCTCGCGAAAATGTGCCAAAGTCGGGGGTGGCCACAAACTTGGATCCCTCCACCATGGCGTCCCATTCTTCGTTCCACATGGTGGTTTCCATGGCAATTACACCGTTGATTACGAATGTGATATCTCCGTTGTTCGCGATGATTTCGACGTGATTCCATTCCCCGGTAGGGTGAACCAGGTCTTCGTAGCAGGACACGAGATCGTAGAGGTCACCCGCGCGGTGCTTGGTTGTGGCGGCATCGGCGTGGCCAGGGTTGCCCTCACCGCCATTGTCTAAAACCTGCATTTCTGGCCCGGTCATCCAAGGGTAGGGGTATTGTGGGTCCTCTTTCACGTAAAACAGGATACCGCTGTTGCCTCCCTCGGAAATTTTCCACTCCAAACTCAGGTGGAAATTGGCATAATCGGCATCACTCACGAGATCGTGTCCATCTTCAGGTTGCGGCCCAAAAGTGATGGCGCCATGCTCCACAGTCCATCCAGACCCTTCGGTGGACGAACCTCCATACATGTGCCAGCCGCTCAAGCTGCTGCCATCAAAGAGTAAATCCCAACCGTCGAGAACTTCGTCGTCGGATAAGAAATTTTGAGGTGCCACATCTTCTGAGGTTGCGCCAATGACCTCCTCTTCTCCGCTGGGAGAGCTGCAAGCAACGATGGTCAAAAGACAGAGCGGAAAGAGGTGTTTCATGGCGTGGAGTGTTGAAGCGTGAGAACGTCTCGCGGGAACAGGCAAGGTAGGAAGCATTTAAAAACGTATGAGTTTCCTGGCCGCCACATTTTTCACCCTCTAGCCCTCTAGCCCTCTAGCCCTCTAGCTTCCTAGCCCTCTAGCCCTCTAGCCCTCTAGCTTACTCCTGCACAACTGGAAGCACCTGGACGCCGGATGCGGTAGTAATGCGTAGCCAGTATAAGCCCGGGGTGTCACCGGCCCAATAGAAGGGACCCTCTCCCTGGAATTGCTGAACCACTTGACCCAGGGCATTGGTGATTTCAACCTGCGCCGGGGTATTTTCGGGGGATTGAATCCATGTGCCCGCTCGGAAGGGGTTGGGTGCAGCCATCCAGGCCATAGCTGTCTTGTCTTCCGTCTTCAAGGATCCGGCATTGGACATCAAGGGAGTTGGATGTTCCGAAAAGACCACCCATTGGGCATGTCCATCGGTCAATCGTCCATACGAATGATCAGGGGCCAAGGCTGGAATCTGAACTTCATCTAAAAGGTGGTAATATCCTTGATTATCAAGAAAATACAATCCCAAAAATTCACCCCCAGAACTCAGCTTGAACGAAGCATGGTCGAGGTATTGGCTCGTGTCGCCACTTGCCCACACCATCGCGTGTGCGTTCCCTCCGATGCTGCCACTTTTGAAGCGAAATGCACCCGGATTGCTTGGGTCGTCAGTGAGGGTGAGGCCCACCAATGGCGCACTGGAAGCACCGAGGTTGTAGAGCTCCAACCAATCCGAGTCATCCCCGTTTTGGTCATATACCGTATTTTGATTTGCGCTCTGGGCTTCATTAATCACGATGGCTGGAAATGGGTGCAGTGAATGCGTCGTATACGTGCAAGGCCAGGTGCCCAGCAGCCCTTGGGCGTCTTGCGCCACAAATCGGTATTCAACCTCCGTGACGGAAGTCGAGACGGAAAATTGGCTCCCGTAGGTCCGGTCTCCCGCGGCACCATCCCCATGCAGTCCATCGTCATAGAGATCGGTGGACGTCCAAACGGTGCTTCCAGCTGGGCGGTATTGGAGCAACACAGAGGTGGGAGTGCCTTCATCCATGACCACTACGCTGACCTTTACGGGCGCTTGGTTGCTCGCTCCCATCAGTCGGGGCCTCCAAAGTATCGGTTTCGCATTCCCAGCCAGCCATTGATTTTGGGTATGACCCACGCGCTGATTGATAAAGGGAAAAATTCCCTTTTTTACATGCCCGCCTGCGGCCACATGCCAGGCCTCATAGAAATCGGTGGAGTCGTAGCCATAATCCAAGGGATAGGCCGGGTCCGCCGCGACATAGCCCAACATTTGGTTGCGATAGCCCAAGGAGCGATTGACGAAAGCGTTGGAGGATATTTGAGCGTTCACCTCCTCCAAGAATACTTGAAGGCGTAGTTTGTATTCGGGGACCGAGGTAATGCGGTGGTACATGGGATAATTATTGTTTTGATCCCCCCAGGCATGAATGTTCTTGGACGTCCAGTCTTGGTTAATCCAATCCACTCCCAATGTATTGTCCAAGTCGTAGGCGATGTAATGCATCAAGCCGTCCACGGGGGAGTGGTAGAGGTAAAAATTGTTCTTATTGTTGGCATGGTTGTCCCAATGGCCGATGCTGATTTCGACCGCCAACGTGTAGAGGTATTCATTGACATCAAAAACGTCCTCAAGTGCGCAGGGAAGGTCGGCCAAGGGCGTCTGATTCAGTACCTGGATGAAGTGGGCCAAATCGCTGTAGTCATCCGCGGCCTCGTTGGTTTTCAGCTCGTATGCACGCCGGCCGCTGGAGGTGAATTTGTAATCGTTCGGGTCGTTGGATAGATACTCCAGGGTGGCAGGCCATAAGCACTTGTATAGGTTTCCCGCCTTGCCGCCATAGCGTCGTTCGACAAAGTCATCGTTGATGTGCTCCACATTGGCATAAAGGCCATAGTAGTCGCCATTGATGTAGAGCCGAACATGACTTGTACGCGAAGCGCTTAATCCCAGGTCGCTCAGCAAGTGCCAGCCTATGCGTGCACGGTTCATACTGGGGTCGTTATGTTCCCCATTGAGGTTTAATTCCTTGAGGCCTTCCCAACGCGTGCCTGGCGTGAAGCTGTTGAAACTCACCTTGAAGGACTTTTTCCCCGAATACCGTGAAGTGTTCCCTCGAAGTCGAAACCCCACATCATGCATGGTATCGGCCTGCCCATTGTGGACATGAACAAATTGTGCGTGCCATTCCCTGTCGCTGGTCACATTCTGCAGAATCCAAGCCATCGTATCCGCGGGCAAGGTCATATAGACCCTGGGGACAAAAGCCTCCTCAAAGACACGTCCATTGTTGGGATGCGGAATAGGTTGCGCGAACGCAGCAAAAGAGACCATCAACCCAGCCATCATAGCCAGGGAACGAAGCGAAATGTGCATTAATTCTGGGGTTTGGGAGACATGACAAAAGTAAGCGTGCCTCCTTGGATAAGTTGTTGGTGGTAGATGCTGTGACCGGGTAGGACCTGACCGTTCCAAAGCACTTCCTTCACATATACGTTTTTGGGCGATTGCTTGACGGTTTCTATGCGAAGCACGTTGCCATTCTCTAACTGAATGTTGGCGCTTTTCACGCTGGGGCTGCCCAACTCATAGGTGGCCGAACCGGGTGTCACCGGGTAGAAGCCCAAGGAGCTGAAGAGATACCAGGCGGACATTTGGCCGGCATCGTCGTTGCCACAAAGGCCATCCGTTTCAGGGCCGTACATGTCGCGGCATATCGTTCGGACCCAATACTGCGTCTTCGACCGATTACCCGTCCAATTGTAGAGGTAGGGAATGTGGTGAGAAGGCTCATTGCCGTGCACATAGTTCCCTAGGATGCCGTCCCTGGTGACATCCTCTGTGTGCGCAATGGCTTCGTCGGGCAATTCCATCGTGAATAAGGAGTCCAAACGCTGCACAAAGACTTTCTCTCCGCCCATGACTTGCATCAAACCAGGTACGTCATGCGGCACGTAAAAGCTATAATTCCAAGCATTCCCTTCAATGAAGCCTTGGTTGTGGGTGCTTAGTAGGTCGAATTCTGACTTGTAGGCTCCGCTGCTGAGCTTGGGGCGTGCCCAGCGAATACTCGGGTCAAAAGTGTTTTTAAACGCTTGTGAACGCTTCAGGTAGGCTTTGTTCAGCCGAATATTGGGATGATCCGTTCCTGTATAGAAATTATGATAGGGGGTTTGACGTCGAGCGAGCTCTGCGACGCACCAATCGTCGTAGGCGTATTCTAAGGTCTTGCTCACCGATGCACCCACGACATCTTCCGGCACATAGCCCTTGTCCATGTACTCGCCCAAGCCGTCGTAGCCACGCCAGCTGGAGGAGCTCACGGCCAGCTTCAGGGCTTGGTCCCAGTCTACGCCCGTCATGCCCTTGGCCGCGGCATCCGCTAACACACTCACGCCATGGTAGCCGATCATGCACCAGTTTTCATTGGCCCAGTGACTCCAGACCGGCAGGGCTTGGTGCACGCTCTGCTCGCCGTGGGCGAGCATGGATAATACGGCGTTCCGGTTGTGTTCCGGTTGAAAGAAATTGAACCAAGGATGGAGAGCGCGGTAGGTGTCCCAAAGGGAGAACACGGTCAGATTGGTGAAGGCCTCCGCTTGGTGGATATTGCCGTCCAAGCCGCGGTATTGCCCATCGACATCTTGAAAGACGTGGGGGGCCATCATGCTGTGATAGAGTGCGGTATAGAAAGTGGTTTGGTCCGCTTGCGACAGGAATTCCCCTTGAATCCGATTCAACTGCGCATTCCAGTGCCCTTGAGCCACCTCCATGGCCACCTGAAAGGGCATGGCTTCCGCTCGCAAGTTGGCGAGCGCGCCGGCTGTTGAAACCCCACTGAGGGCAAAAACCACTTCTAAAGGTTTTTCGTCTGGGGCAAAGGTGAATTCTGCTCGCACTGCTCGGCCGGCCATCTCGGGAAAGTTCTCAAACTCCTTGAATCGGCGGTAAAAGCCGCGGTAGGGCGTTTGGTCGTCCTTCTGGTGCCGGTAGTGCTGAATGGGCCGGCTAAAGGACGCCGCAAAGTAGATGTAGCGATCGCGTGCCCAGCCCGACACATGGCGGTAGCCCGTAATCAGGGTGTCATTTTCCACGCGAAGGCTCGACCACAGGACTTTCCCTTCGTATCCGTAAATGCCGTTGACGAGATCAAGCAGAAGGGCGGCACTATCCTCGGCGGGGTAGGTATAGCGGTGAAAGCCCGTGTGGGTGTTTGCGCTGAGCTCCGCCAAAACGCCCGAACGTTCTAACTGCACGCGGTAATAGCCTGGCTCAGCGGCCTCTGTTTCCTTGTCAAAAGTTTCGAAGTAGCCCGTAGCGGGATCCTTCCCATCTCCTGGGCGAAGGGATTCTCCTTTCTTCACAGGAAGCAGAGAAAAATCCCCTAAATCGCTGTGCCCCGTTCCGCTGAAATGCGTGTGACTGAAGCCAAAAATGGTCCCGTCTTCGTACTGGTACCCCGCACAATAGCCATATACCTCGGGGTTATAGGCGCCATTCGGCAGGGCATAGGGGACCAAACGCGTATCTGGACTTAGCTGCACCATGCCAAAGGGTACGACGGCTCCTGGAAAAGTGTGGCCCATGCGTTCCGTCCCCAGAAAGACGTTGACATCCTTTAAATGCTGACCTGCAGCGCTCACCGCTCCGGCCGCCAGAAGGCCCACCAAAAGCGGTCTCATTCTTGAATGGAGATTTCGTCGATGAAAATGAAGGTTTCACCCCCAGCGCCAAGGTGCCAGTCGGGGAGTGGGCCAGCATTTTTGAATTCAAAGCGGATCCCGGCGATTTTGGGGCGCATGCGGGGGCCTTGGTGCCGGTAATCCGTCCGCCAATGCATGATTTCGGCAGGGATATCTTCAATCTCATCGTAGTAAGACCAATCGGCTAACCACTCTTCGCTGTTGGCTTTGATGAGGTACATCTCCACGCGCATGGGGTAGGTGATCCAGGATCGTTGATCATGGAGGAGGCTGAGGTCTATGTCTAAACGTTTGAAACGTTTGGGCGCGGGAGGTGTAACGAGTACGGATAGGTCCTGCCCTTGAAGTCCAAACCATTCGCCCTTGCGCCAATCGACATCCCCCCGAACTCCGTCTATCAGCGCGGCCTCGCCTGGGTTGTATTGAGAGTTGGGCTGACCTTCTAAGACGCGAACGCTCCAGTCGTTTGGCTTCTTGGTGGTGTTCGCGGTGCTGGAATGGCCGGGTTCCGAGGAAATTTGGATGCTTTGACTTTCCGTCACTATCCGTTGAGCGGGTGCGGGCGCGGAAGGGGTCATCCACACGCTAGCCGTTGTACTTCCCTCAAAACGTCGAGCGACCTCAATACGTGGCGCAGGCAAGAGGTCCAAATCGCGGCGGTCCACAAAAGGGTGCATATTGGCGTACGTGGACCAATTTTTTTCGAATTCTGGTATGGCGCTTCGTGTCAAGAAGTAATGTTCAGGTTGCGTCTCTAGGTCCGCTTGACTCAGGTAGGTTTTATAGGAGGGAATTTCAGAGATCAGCAGCTGATTTTTGGGCAGGCAGCCTTCGAGATAGGGCCCTTGGCCTATTCGGTGGAGGGTAACGCCGTCTGCGCCCACCTTGGGCAGGTGAACGGATTCCCACAAGGGTGCTGCCAAGGCATATTGGGCCTCGCCGGGAACCAAGGGATACAAACCCCAAGAGCTCATGACGTACCATGCCGACATCTGGCCGCAATCCTCATTTCCTTGGTATCCATCGGGCTGGTCGCTGTACATGGTTTCCAGAATCTCCCGAACACGGGCCTGTCCTTTTTCCGGGTGTCCGGTGGCGGCATAGAGCCAAGCGATGTGGTGGCTCGGCTCGTTTCCATGCGCATACTGACCAATCAAACCTGTGATGTCGGCTTGATCGCGACCCACTGTTTGGGAAGGTGCGTTAAACAAGGCGTCCAGTTGGCCCTCTAAGCTAAATCCTGATTGGGCAAGCATGTCTTGCCAGCGTTTGAGGTCATGGATGGGCGAGAAGCTGTATTGCCAGGCGTTGGCTTCGGTGAAGTTGTTGTTGACCTCGCGTGGTTCATAGCGTTTCAGGAAGGTTCCGTTGTCGCGTGGCCGAGCCAAACCGGTCTCCGGATCCAGCAAGGATATCCAAGCCTGTGAACGTTGCCAAAAATGTTCCGCAATAGAGTCCTTTCCCGCTTTGGCGGCCGTCCAAGCGATACACGCGTCGTCGTAGGCGTATTCGAGGGTTTTGGATACAGATTCAGACTCGTCCTGAATGCTGAGGTAGCCTTGTTCGCGGTAGGTGGGGAGTCCAAACACATCCGATTCTGCCGTCCCAATCATGGCCTTCAAAGCGCGGTCGACATCCACGGGAAAGTCTTTGGCGATAGCGTCTGCGATCACGCTCACGCTATGGTACCCAATCATGCAGTTGGTTTCGTTGGCGGCTAGCTCCCAAACGGGTAAACGTCCCGTTTGGTCGTAGTGATCCAGCATGGTTTCGATGAAGTCCATGGCCCGTTCGGGCTGGGTGAGGAGGTAGAGCGGGTGCGCGGTTCGGTAGGTGTCCCAAAGTGAAAAGACCGTGTAGTGGGGGTGTTCTGGGTCTTGATGGATGGCGTTGTCCATGCCGCGGTAACGGCCATCGGCATCGCTCCACAAATTGGGCACACTGAAAGCGTGGTAGAGAGCTGTGGCGTAGATGCGCTTTTGTGCTTCGGTGCCGCCCGAGACTTGTGCGCGGTCAAGTTCCGCTTGCCAGGCCTCTTGGGTTTGTGCCCTGGTCCATGTAAAAGGGTTGGTCCAGCCCTTATTGGCAACAGGTAATCCCGTGCGCCAGGATTGGTAATTTCCCTCCGCACCTTCGGGATCTACGCCGCTCAGAGCGACGGACAATTGGACATGGGGAGGGTAGATTTCTACCTCTTTTGAAGAGGTCATGGCCTTAGGCCGAGGAAGGTCTATTTCCAATATATAGCGGCCCTCTTCAAACTCCGTAAGGCCTGAAATGCGCATAAACGGAGATTCAAGGTGCAAAGAGGCATAAACGGATTGTTGGCGCGCCCAGCCTTCAGATATGCGGTGAATGGCCACATAGGGCAGGCCTTGGGCATCTCGGGCGACGGTGGCCCCTTGCTTCAGGGTGCGGTCGCGGTAGGTGAGATCCAAAAGAAAATAGGCGCGGTAGTCCGCTCGGTCGGGCATGACGTAGCTGTGGATTCCGACGCGCTCTGAGGCGGTGAAGGAGCATTCAATGCCGTTCTGAAGAAAGACCGAGTAATAGCCGGCTTCGGCTTTTTCGGAAGCCTTGAGAAAACCCACCGTTTCCGCCAAGTCCTCCGGTCCCGTCAAGGGCCGAATCAAGATGTCAGAATAGTCGCTGACCCCGGTTCCACTCAAATGCGTGTGACTAAACCCGTACAGAGTGGAATCTGTGTAGTGGTACCCACTGCAGCCATCCCAACCCTCTTTTCGGGTATCAGGACCCAATTGTACCATGCCAAACGGTGCGGTGGCCGATGGATGCGTGTGGCCGTGGCCACCAGTTCCAATAAAGGGATCAATGTGGGATGTCCGAATCTCTTGGGCCGAGCTAGAAAAGGCGAAAGCGCTGAGAACGACAAGGGTGGCAAGGGTCTTTTGCATCCCTACAAGATAAAAAGGAAGCGGCCCCGCTTGGGGGCCGCTCATCACAAGTTTTTAGTTCCAACAACCCTCGTAGCCTGGGGCTTGGAAGATGTAGGTTTCGGACTTTTTGTCTTCCACCCACTGCAACATTTTAGCCTGCTTGCGTTGGTTCTGCACATAGTTCTTCAAGAGGCTAAAGTCCTGGGCGAGGTTGGCTCGGTGCGGTGCGACGCGGTCGCGCAACTGGAGGATGCGAAAAATCTCTTGGCCATCCGGCTTGCGCACAAGTGCGGGCTCAGAAATTTCACCGGGTTGGATCTTCTCGATGGCATAAAAAATACCTCGGTCTAAGTTCTCCACATTCCATCGGACATCCGTGGTCATGGGGTTCATCATGACGCCGCCATTGAGCTTGGACTCTTCGTCGGCTGAATACGTCTCCGCCACCTTTTCAAAAGTGATGCTGCCGGCTAGAATCGCGCTGCGCAGCGAATCAAGGGTGTTTTTGGCGGCATCCAAATCGGCTTGTTCGACCTTCGGTTTGATCAAAATGTGCCGCAAGTCCAATTCTTCGCCTCGTTTCACCTGGAGTTGAACAATGTGGAAACCATATTCCGTGCGGAAAGGGGCTGAAACTTCCCCTGGGCGGAGATTGAAAGCGATGGCTTCAAATTCTTTGACAAAAACCCCTCGTTTGATGCCCTTGTACTCACCGCCGTTGCGGTTGGAACCGGGATCCTCCGAATACAAGATGGCCATCGTGGCAAAGGAGGAGCCGCCAAGGATGCGGTCACGCAATTGATTGAGGCGGTCAATGGCATCCTGTTCAGCTTGTGGGCTAACCTTGGGTTCAATGATGATTTGGGCCAGTTCCACCTCCGTGCCGATCAATGGGAGGGAATCAAGCGGAATCAAGGCGACTGCATCTTCTACCTCCTTCGGAGTCACTTCAATGGTCTCGGTGATAGTCATTTGCATCCGCTGGGCCGTCATTTGGTTGCGCATCAAGGGGCGCATTTCCTCTTTGATCTCCAGAATGGTCTTGCCATAGTACTCTTCCAAACGGCGCTCTGTACCGATTTGGCCGACAAGTTGGTCAATGCGTCGATCAATGTTTTCATCGACTTCTTCCTCCGCAATGATGACCGAATCAATGGCCGCGTGGTGGATGAGGAGCTTTTCAAGAAGCAGCTCGCGAATCATTTGGCAATCCGTCAGGGTTTGCCCCTCCCTGGCTAGGGCATCGCGTTGAATGGCAATGTCGGACTGCAGGATAATTTCTTTGCCCACTTGAGCAACTACGCCATCCACTTGAACCGAAATAGGCTGAGCCCAGAGGGGAGCGGCCAAGGTGAGAAGGGCCAGGGCCCGAAGCATTTTATTCATCGTACAAACTTAGTTCAGGTCTACTGCCTGCGTATTTCGTGCCAAAATTTCTCGGCCGAGGTTTAAATAGTTCTCTGCCCCAGTGCTTGACGCATCGTACACCAAGATGGGCTCACCAAACGACGGTGCCTCGCTCAGACGGACGTTTCGTGATATAATGGTGGTGAAAACCAATTGTTGAAAGTGCTGCTGAACTTCCTCCACCACTTGATTGCTCAATCGAAGACGCGAGTCATACATGGTCAGAAGCATGCCTTCAATGGTTAGGTCGGGATTCTGGAGGTTCTGAACACTGCGAATCGTATTGAGTAATTTCCCGAGCCCTTCTAGCGCGAAGTATTCACATTGAATGGGCACGACGATACTGTCGGCGGCCGTTAGGGCATTGAGTGTCACGAGGCCCAGGGAGGGGGCGCAATCGATGATGATGTAGTCGAATTCGTGGCGCAAGGTCTTTAGCGACTCTTTGAGCATGAATTCGCGTTTGGGCTTGTCGACCAATTCGAGCTCTGCGGCAACCAAGTCCAAATGAGCGGGCATAAGCCACAAATTGGGTTGTTCCGTTCCAATCACGGCGTCGGCGGCGGTGCAGGTATGTTCAAGTACCTGATACGTACCAGCCTCCACCGTGGCCACATCCACTCCCAATCCCGAGGTGGCATTGGCTTGTGGGTCCGCATCAATCAAGAGCACACGCTGCTCCAAAAAGCCGAGTGCCGAGGCCAAATTGACCGCGGTGGTCGTCTTGCCGACGCCCCCTTTTTGGTTTGCAATAGCGATGATTTTGCCCATGGGGTAAAAGTAAAAAACCCGCCCGGGTTAGGGCGGGTTTTTCTGCGTTCGTTAATAAGTTTATCCGAGCATTCGTACTTTTTACAAGGTGTCTCGGACGACCCCGCAGGTCAACATTTCATCCCCGAAATAGGGATTCATGACACTTCCTTCAGCACTGAGCCATGTGGCCCCTTGATTTCCAAAGGCCATGGGACAATATTGGATAAATAGAGGCTCTCTACCGGCGTTGATTACTTCGTCATTGTTGGCTTCTAAGGCCTGTTGTAAGGCGATGGATAGGGTAGAAAATCGCTCTCGCTGCAAGGATAAGTCGGCGTTTTCGATGATTTCCGTGAGCGGTTTGATCAGCGCCTCATGCTTGGATATATCCAAGTGCATGTACATGAGTTTGGCGGCATCGCGGGCTTCTTGTACGCGGCTAGATACCAAGGCATCTTTGAGGTGGAGGTACTGCTGAATGGCCGTTTCGCCGTACTGGTCTCTCACGTAATTGCGATGTTCCACTGTGGCTTTTTGGGCCGCTTCTTCAGGCTGGCTGCAGGCCGCCAACAAGCTGATGGCCAACACTAGAACAGATAGGTACTTCATCGTCATAGAATTAGTTGCGTTGGGCGTCGCGCATGGGGTTTGAGCGCCAGGACTCCCAGCGAGAGCGTTCGGGTAGCGCTTCCAAATGCACATTCACGTCAGCGGGCCAAATATTGTTGTACGTATCGGTGTCCGCAGTCTCCAAGAAAGGGTCCAGCTCAATTTTCACGGCTTTTTTGGGGAGATAGACCGTCTTGACAAACGATTCCTCATGCTTGATCCAAATTTCGGCGGGGTAGCGTTCCACATGGGTCGTGCCGTCCTCAAAGGTGAAGCCAACAATCACGGGCATGATGAGTCCTCCTTTGTTGGAAATGCTCAATTCGTGCAAATACCCCGTGGGACCGGCATCCATCGCTTCCAAAGCCTTCTTGTCGGAAGCGGACAAGGCATAGCGGTCGTAGCTGTTGTAGAAGTCACTGGCTGCTGGCGTGTTGTCCACAATGGTAGGACGAAGCTCCTCTTCGTTGCGCGTTTGGCCAATATGGCGGGCTTGGTCGTGGGTGCCTTCGTAGCGGCGTTGCGCTTCTAACGTGGCAGGATCCAAAGTAGGAACGGCGGCAATGCGCACTTTATCAAGGCTTTGGTCCGTGAATTCGGTCGTGTAGAACCAACCCCGCCAGAACCAATCCAAGTCCACTCCCGATGCGTCTTCCATGGTGCGGAAGAGATCTGCCGGAGCTGGGTGTTTGAAGGCCCAACGCTCACAGTAGGTCTTGAACGCATAATCAAAGAGCTCGCGGCCGAGGACCGTTTCGCGCAAGATATTCAGGGCCGTAGCGGGCTTCCCGTAGGCGTTGTTGCCAAACTGGAGAATGCTCTCGGAGTTCGTCATGATGGGCACCATGTTCATGGCGGGGGAGCGCATGTAGTCCACGATGCGGTAGGCTGGGCCACGGCGTGCAGGGTAGTGGATGTCCCATTCCTGCTCGGCGAGGTATTGCACAAAGGTGTTCAGGCCTTCGTCCATCCACGTCCATTGGCGTTCATCGCTATTGATGATCATGGGGAAGAAGTTGTGGCCGACCTCGTGAATGATCACGGAAATCATGCCGTGCTTGGTGCCTTCGCTGTAGGTGCCATCCGCGTCGGGTCGACCGCCGTTAAAGCAAATCATAGGGTACTCCATGCCGATGTCTGCGGTATGTACGGAAATCGCGCGGGGATAGGGGTAGTCCACCGTGTGCTGGCTGTAGGAGCGAATCGTATGGGCGACCACACGCGTGCTGTATTGCTCCCAAAGGGGATTGCCTTCTTTGGGGTAGAAGGATTCGGCCAACGTGGTTTTGCCATTCACCGTGACGGCCATCGCGTCCCAAATGAACTTCCGTGAGGTCGCGAAGGCAAAGTCACGGACATTGTCCGCCTTGAAAATCCAGGTCTTCGTACCCGTTGCCTTCGCTTTGGCCTCGGTATTTTCTGCGGCACGCGCTTCTTCTTCGGTAACGATAATCACCGGATTGTCAAAGCTTTGGCGTGCCTGAGCTAAACGCTTGCGTTGAGTGGCGTTTAGGATGCTTGACTCGTTGGTCAATACACCCGTAGCGGCGACGATGTGGTCTTCGGGGACCGTGATCGCCACCTTGTAGTCGCCAAAGGGCAAGGTGAATTCGCCTTGGCCCAGGAACTGTTTATGCTGCCAACCCACGTTGTCGCCATAGACGGCCATGCGAGGGAAGAATTGGGCAATGGTGTAGAGGGTATTGTTCTCCTCCTCGAAGTGTTCGTACCCGCTTCGGCCCCCATCAGTCATGCGGTCGTTGATGGTGTAATGCCAATCAATCTTGAATTTGTAGGTGCTCCCCGGCTTCAATGGGCTCGGGAGGTCCACACGCATCATGGTGTTCACAATGGTGTAGGGCAGGGCCCCTCCGTTGCTGACGCCGTCTACGACAAATCCACCTTCAAACTGGTCGATGTAGCGCTCCTGTACTTGCGCTGGGGTGATGCTTTTTGGAAGTTCCCCGGTCTTCTTGAGGTCGGTCATGGAGCCAGGCTTGCGCATATTTTGGTCCAACTGAACCCAGAGATAGGTCAACGCATCGGGGCTATTGTTGGTGTAGGTGATCCATTCGGAGCCATCGATGCGGTGTGTTCGTTCGTCCAGCGTGATACTCATGTCGTAGCTGGCCTTGTTCTGATAGTATTCATGACCCGGGGCACCGGAAGCGGTTCGGTAGGCATTGGGGGTAGGCAACTCTTGCTCCAGTTGACGGAACTTACTGGTCGAAATGCGCTCGGTGGGAACACCTTGAGCGAAGACCGTCGAGCCCATAAGCGTCGCGGCGAGGAGGGAGTAAATACGCTTCATCTAAAATGAAATTGAAAAAATCAGAACGCCAAATGTAAGGCAATACCCAAGCAGATGGAGCCCAACATAAGCGCGATATCGCGGGTGGACCAGCGAAGTTGTTCGAGGATGGCTCGAAACACAAAAAGACTAGCCACGACGGCCAGTTGCCCGCACTCCACCCCGGCGGTAAAGCCCAGCCAAAGTTCCCAGGTGAAGCCCCCCTCGGGGACCATGATGGCAAAGTCGCTCCAGAACGCGGCGCCGTGAATCAAGCCAAAAACTCCTGCTAAAATCCAAAGTTTGGCTTTCGGCTGATAGACGCCTTTGAGCCAAACCACCCGGCCTGCGGTGATCCACAGGGTGGCCAAAACGGCCCATTCAATCCATGTCTTATCCAGCGGTATAGGACCTACAGCTTGAATCGCCATAGCTGCAGTGTGCGCGAAGGTGAAGGCGCTCAAGGCTGCGAGCCAAGACTTCCAAGCCTTGAAGGGTATGGGGGCAATCAATGCAATGATGAACAACAAATGGTCCCATGCATGGATGTCCACGATATGGTAGAACCCGAGTTCCAGGTAAAGGGAAAGTGCGTCGCTCATGGGATGTAGATCGAAGGATGGTCTGGGTCGATGAGGCCATGCTGGCTCCATCCGTCCGATCCATGGCGCACCGCATAGATATTTTTTTGATCAGGGAAGTCTGCGAGGAGACTCGTGTCGAACAAGGTAAAGCCCCCTCGTGATGTGAAGCGGAGCGTCACTTTGATGGACTCGGGACTGTACTGATAGGGCGCGTCCAAGATCCAAGCGATGGGCCGCCCTTCTCGGCCCTTGTTGCCTTGAAAAAGAAGGAGGCTAGCCCGGAGAAAAGATTCCAGCTTGACTTGGTGTTTGGAAACATCACTTAACCGGATGGGCTCGTAGCCCTGCGCTTCCATGGCTGATTCTAAATCGTCTGTGAAGATTGTTTTTTGAATCACCCAGGTGTGTTTCTGGGATTGGATCAATGTCGCTGAGGACATGTGCAAGGGATGCCGGTCCGCGGAAAGCATTCCAAGGAAGAGGAAAGCAAGGATGCATGGGCGGCGGAAGAGGCGAATCATGGCGTTAAAGTAGCAATAAGAGGAAGAAAGGAGTCGCTTTTTTGGCAAATATGTGCCAAATTGGAGCATGTCTTACACCTACCAAGTTCAAACCGCCGCGGACTACGAAGCGGCCTATGCTCGAGCTACCGAAAACCCAGAAGAATTTTGGGCAGAGATTGCGGCCACCTTTCAGTGGAAAAAGCCTTGGAAAACCATCTTGGACTGGGATTTTCACCGTCCATCAGTGCGCTGGTTTGACGGCGGCACCCTGAATATCACGGAAAACGCCCTGGACCGGCATGTCGCGTCACATCCCGACCGTGTCGCCTTGCTTTGGGAACCCAACGATCCGAGGGAAGCGGCCGTTTCGTGGACCTACAAAGAGCTGCTCGCGCGTGTTGAGGCCTACTGCCATGTGCTAAAGGCCCGCGGTATTGCCAAAGGCGACCGGGTCTGTATCTACATGGGCATGGTTCCTGAACTGGCGGTGGCCGTTCTGGCCTGCGCTCGAATGGGGGCGGTGCATTCGGTCATTTTCGGGGGCTTTTCCGCGGAAAGCATTGCCGACCGGGTGCTCGATGCCCAGGCTACCGCCCTCATAACCTGCGACGGTGCGTTTCGGGGTGCGAAAACGATACCGCTCAAGCGTGTGGTCGACGTGGCTCTCGCATCCTGTCCAGGCGTACATAGCGTCGTGGTCCACCAGCGTACCCATGAGCCCGTCCCCATGAAGGAAGGCCGCGATGTGTGGTACCACGAAGTACTTCCTTCCGAGCCCAGACCCTTTCCCGCTGTGGAAATGGAGGCGGAGGACCTCTTGTTCATTTTGTATACCAGTGGTAGCACCGGGAAGCCCAAGGGAGTGGTGCATACCTGTGCGGGCTACATGGTCTGGGCGACGTACACCTTTGTCAATGTGTTTCAATACAAGCCAGGCCAAATTCACTTCTGCACCGCGGACATCGGCTGGATTACGGGGCACAGCTACATCGTTTACGGCCCATTGTGTGCGGGGGCGACGACCTTGCTTTTTGAAGGGATACCGACGTACCCAGAATGTGACCGCTTTTGGCAAATCACCGAAAAGCACCAAGTGGACATCCTCTACACGGCCCCCACGGCGATTCGAAGTTTGATGGCGGCCGGCCCCGAATTCCCCGATGCCTACCCCATGTCCAGCCTAAAAGTTTTGGGAACGGTCGGGGAACCCATCAACGCAGAAGCCTGGCACTGGTACGACCAACACGTGGGCAAGGGACGCATTCCCATTGTGGATACGTGGTGGCAAACGGAAACGGGAGGCATCCTGATCTCCAATTTAGCGGGGGTCACAGAGGCCAAACCTACCTATGCAACCCGCCCGCTTCCCGGTGTTCAACCTCTTTTGGTGGATGAACAGGGACAAGAGATTTATGGCCATGGGGTGTCGGGCAACTTGTGCATTCGATTCCCCTGGCCGGGGATGATCCGAACAACCTACGGCGACCACGATCGCTGCCGCCAGGCCTATTTTTCGACCTACCCTGGGTTGTACTTCACAGGGGATGGCTGTATTCGGGATGAAGACGGCCTGTACCGCATCACGGGCCGCGTAGACGATGTGTTAAACGTAAGTGGTCACCGAATCGGGACCGCCGAGGTGGAGAATGCCATCAACATGCATCCGCAGGTGGTGGAATCTGCCATTGTCGGATACCCGCACGACATTAAGGGCCAGGGAATTTACGCCTATGTCATCCTGCAAGGTGCAGAAAGTGAGGGGCTTCGAACCGAAATACTTGCGGAAGTGGTACAGCACATCGGGGCTATTGCGAAGCCGGATAAGATTCAGTTTGTGCCGGGCTTGCCCAAGACGCGTTCGGGCAAGATTATGCGCCGAATACTCCGGAAAATAGCGGAGGGGGAGCTTGAGCAACTCGGGGACACCACGACGCTGCTCGATCCAGCTGTTGTAGAGACGATCAAAGCCGGTCGGCTTTAAGCCCCGCGCTTTTTAAGCTCAAAGAGGTCCAACCGTCGGTCCTTGAGATTTCGAACGCTTCCGCGCGTATGCAATTCGCGTAGCAGATCCAAGTCGACATCGGCGATGAGAATCATCTCGGTATTGGGTGTGGCTTCCGCTTTGATGCCATTGGATGGAAAGGCGAAGTCGCAAGGGGTAAAAACCATGGATTGAGCGTATTGGATGTCCATGTTTTCCACATTGGGAAGGTTACCCACGCTGCCGGCAATGGCCACGTAGCACTCGTTCTCAATGGCGCGTGCTTGAGCGCAGTGTCGAACGCGGGAATACCCGTTTTGCGTGTCGGTCAAGAAGGGGACAAAGAGGAGATCCATGCCCTGGTCGGCCAAAAGGCGACTCAATTCAGGGAACTCGGAGTCGTAACAGATTAGCACACCCACTTTGCCGCAATCGGTGTCAAAAACCTCCAGTTTTTGCCCTCCTTGCATGCCCCAGACTTTGGCTTCATCGGGAGTTACATGGAGTTTTTCATAGCGCTCGTAGCTGCCATCCCGTCGGCAGAGAAATCCCACATTGTAGAGCGTTCCATCCCGCAATTCTGGCATACTACCCGTGACAATATTGATGTTGTAAGAAATGGCCAGCTCTTGAAATTTGACCAGAATGGCTTCCGTATGCAGAGCGAGTGAGCGAATGGCCTCTGCTTCCGACTTATGGTTGTCTTTCGCCATGAGGGGGGCGTTGAAAAACTCGGGAAACAGGGCGAAGTCAGACCGGTACCCAGATACCGCATCGACAAAAAACTCCACTTGCTTGAGCAAGTCCTCCAGGTCCGCATACGCGCGCATCTGCCACTGGACCAGTCCAATCCGGACCACGCGCTTGGTGGTGGTGGCGGACTCATTGGGTTCTTCAAAGTAGATATTGCTCCAGCGTAATAGGACGGCCATGCCTTGCGAATCAGCGTCCTGGGAGAGGTAGTTTTTTAAGGCGCGAACAGGCTGGAAATCATTGGAAATTTGAAAACTCAAAACCGGATCATGCAGTTCTTTGCGCTTGACCGCTTCTATGTATTCCTTGGGGGTCATCTGGCCCGCTTGGTGGTGGTAGCGCGGGATCCGGCCGCCAAATACAATGCCTTTTAGATTGAGTTTTTCGCACAATTCTTTGCGATAATCGTAGAGGCGCCGCCCGAGTCGGAGACCCCGAAATTCAGGTTGGATGAATACGTCAATGCCATAGAGCATGTCGCCGTGGCCTTGGTGGGTGGAAAAGGTGTATCCCCCGGTTATTTCTTCGTAGGTGTGTGGCTTATTGGCGGTGGTTTCCATCACCCGGATAGAAAGCGCACAACCCGCGAGCTGTCCATTGATTTTGAGTACGACTTGTCCTTCCGGAAAGCGCTCAATGAGCGTGGCAATGTGGGATTCTTTCCAGTAGGCTTCGGGCATACTCGGGTAGGCCAAAATCATGGCCTTTTTGAGCTCTTGGTAATCGATGAGTTGCAAGTATTCTAGTTCAATACTCTGTATATCTTGAATATCCATGGGTTATAAATCAAAGTGCATTCCCGTTCGAGCGATATGGTAGCCAAGCTTTTCTACACGCTTGGATTCCTGGCTTTTGGGGTCGAGCAGGGGGTTGCTGTGGTTAAAGTGAATGAAGTACATTTTCGCCTTCTGCTCAGCGGGCCAGTCGCGGCTGAGGGCAAGCGTTTCGAGGACAAAAGGGTGGGGGATTTCAGCCATGTTTCGGCCAGGAAGTTCACGGTCCGAATAAAACGTCGCATCCACTAAGGCATAGTCGACGGTCTGAATTAAGCTGTCTAAATCCGTTTCCCAACGCTCCCACTTGTCAATATCTGGAAGGAAGAGGAGCCGCTTGGCGGGCCCTTGAACAATAAAGCCATAGGTGTCCGATACTTCATCTCGGTGCGGCACGTGGACGGCCTCCATGTGGCCATTTTCCAGCAGAATGCGGTCCCCAGCGACCCATTCTTGAGGCCAAATATTCTGCATTTCACAGAGCTGCTTCCAGGGCTGATCACGCTGTAAAAATTCAATCAAGCGGGGTGTTCCAAAGACCTCAACCAACTGGCTGTTCATGGCCTCGCGGCCCAAATACATTAATCCCGTGTAGTGGCCGATGTGGGCGTGTGTGATGAATATGCGCTTAGGCGCTTGGCCGCCGTTGAGCTGGCTCAGGGCATTCCACTGGGTCGTCAGATCAGGGGTGGCTTCCAGGAGACAGGATGGTCCATCCGCCTGGGTCATGCCCAATGAGACGACGGCCTCGTGCGCCCGCGGGTGGCCCTTCGCGTCCATACAGCAGGATTGGGCGCAGCCCACTTGAGGACGACCTGCGTCTTGGGCGGTGCCTAGGACGTGAATGCGCATTTGGGCACTCAGGGACCCATTAATTCCGCCACAGAGCACAAGTAAAAAAAGGAGGAGCTGGATAGGTCGCACAGGTAAATTTACGAACTAACGGGCACCTACCTTTGCCGCATGCCGCAGGAAATTGTATTACGTGTTCGACCCGAAGAGGCCTTTGACGAAGCGGCACTTCTGGCTTTGCTGTCCAAGAAGCTCGGTAGATCACCACGTTCGATGGCGGGTATTCAGGTTCGAAAGCGTTCCATCGATGCCCGGCAGCGTCAGGTTTTGTACAATTTATCCATCCTCGTCTACAGTCAAGGGGAGGAAGTTCCTCGCTTGGCTCCCCAACGTCCAGACTATCCCAGCGTTCATGGCGCTCCCGAAGTGCTGGTTATCGGTGCCGGTCCTGCAGGGCTCTTTGCCGCATTGGAATTGATCTCCTTAGGGCTCAAACCCGTGGTCATCGAGCGCGGCAAAGATGTCCAGGGCCGACGCCGGGATTTAAAAGCAATCACCATCCACCACCGTGTAAATCCGGATAGTAATTACTGTTTTGGTGAAGGTGGGGCCGGAACGTATTCGGATGGAAAACTCTATACCCGTTCCAAAAAGCGCGGCGATGTGCAGCGTGTCATGGATTTGCTGGTGGCCTTTGGGGCGAGCCCCGATATTTTGGTGGATGCCCATCCGCACATTGGCACGAATAAACTTCCTAAAATCATCGAATTGATGCGCGAGACCATCCGCCTTCAAGGAGGAGAGGTGCGCTTTGGGACCCGAATGACCGAGGTGCTGGTGGAACAAGGGCGAGCGGTGGGCATTCGCTGCCAATCGGGAGAAGCGCTCCGTGCCGAGGCGGTGCTTTTGGCGACGGGGCATTCGGCCCGGGACGTCTTTCGGCTGTTGCACCAGCAAGGCATTTATATGGAGGCCAAACCCTTTGCGCTTGGGGTGCGTGCTGAGCATCCACAGTCGACAATTGATCGAATCCAATACCGCTGTGAAACGCGTGGAGCATTCTTGCCCCCCGCGCCCTACAGCCTGGTCAAGCAGGTGGACGGCCGAGGGGTGTATTCCTTCTGCATGTGTCCGGGAGGGGTCGTCGCCCCTTGTGCTACCGAACAGGAAGAGGTCGTTACCAATGGGTGGTCCCCATCCAAACGGGACCAAGCCACGGCCAACTCGGGGATTGTCGTGGAGCTGCGCTTGGAGGACTTTGCTCCCTTCGCGGATTACGGCCCTCTTGCAGGGGTCGAATTCCAAGCCGCGATTGAGCGGAAAGCGTGGGAGCTTGCTGGAAAAACCCAAAAGGTGCCCATGCAGCGCATGACCGATTTTGTGCACGGGAAGGTATCCACCGACCTCCCCAAAACGTCCTACGTGCCGGGAGGCACATCCGTCGATCTGGCGGAGGTATTCCCGGATTTTTTAGTGCAGTGCTTGCGCAAAGGTTTCCAGGCGTTCAACCAGTCTATGCCCGGCTACCTCAGTGCGGACGCCATTTTGCACGCACCAGAATCCCGAACGTCTTCCCCTGTGCGCATCCCGCGCGACCCGGAGACCTTGGAACACGTGGAACTCCGAGGCTTCTATCCCTGTGGGGAAGGGGCTGGTTATGCGGGTGGAATAGTGTCCGCAGCCATGGACGGTCAAAAGTGTGCGCAGAAAATAGCGGAGATGGTTCGCGCTCGGGAGCGCTCTTAACAGGCCCGAAGTTTGAAGAAATACCAGAAGGCGAGGACTTTGTTTTCTTCGCTCATTCGGCCCAAATAGCGCCCATCCGCCCCGTAGAACCGATCCCCGTCCAAACGTCCGATGTATTCGCCATTGGCCAGATAAAAGCGGTCGTCTTCCATGCGTCCGATGTATTCGCCGTTGGATTTGTAGAGGCGGTTGCCTTGCATTCGTGCCTCAAAGGTGCCGTTGCTTAAATACATGCGCTCGCCCGAAATGCGCAGGACAAATTCCCCAGTCGAACTGTACCAACGTTCACCGTCAAATCGCCCTTCGTATTGACCGTTGTCGGCATAAAATCGTTGGGCTGCCGCCGGTAGGGCAAAAGTGAGGAGAAGTAGGGGGAGGAGGCAGCGTTTCATGGTGGTAAGGTATTATTTTCCGATACACATCTCAACCTCTTTCGCTGAGTCCGCAACACGCTTATTATCTGTCATTTAGTTTTAAACACGCGCAACACATAGGCAACAAGTGTCTAAAATGGCCTTTTTGCTTGCAACGCATAAGCTACAACAAAGAACGGTAAAACGAAGGTAACCTTTTTTGGGAATAGCCGTTTTTGGTGGTCGATTATTTGGTTGGGGCGGACGCGATAGGTTTTGTGTGGGAACAGCTTTTTTCGACTTGTTTACACAAAGATTTTTAAGAACTCGTAAAATCGAGTAGGGGTTTATTATTTCCCGGGAAGCCTTAAGTGATATTCATTGGCACTGTTTAAATACATCTATAATACCCCTTTTGATCTGATTTACACATCCTGTAATCGTGTTAGTGTTATTCGGAATGTTCCGAACACAAGTTTGGAATCACGTATAATGCCAAAACCTCAGTGTATTCAGTATCTCCGTGAAAGAATCAAAATAGAATTTCAATCTCAAAGTAAAGAAGTGTAGTGGATTTGGTTGCCTTACTCTGAGGGACTTGTTAGGCATCAATGGCTGCAATTAATCTATGGAGCTTGATAAACTCTTACGCTTTCAATATACATTGGAGCATTCGCAAATGGATGGTCAATACCAAAAGTGCTATCGTGGTCATATTCGTTCGATACCCCGTTATTAAGAATTAGCTCCATGGAAATATCAGCGTCTCTGTACAATGAAAACAATTTATCCGTTGAATACTCTCTGTAAAGAACTCCATCGGTGAAGATTTTTACAAAGTCATCGGTCCAATGACAAACGTATTGTACAAACCTATCATAGGGCTTAAACAAAGTCATTGGAGTAGTAGGGTCGATGAAGCCATACTCGTCATGCGGAATTAACCAGCCTCTATGCTTAATTCCATAGTCAGGGTGGTTTTCATTTGTTCCTTCGCTTCCAATATGAATATTTGGCTTAGGGTCTACTTGCGTTTCATCACTCTTAGAATCATGTTCCACTAAATCTATTTCAGGAGGCCAAAATTCGACGCCTTGAAGCCAGATTCCTGTCCACATGTATTGATTTAATGGGCACTTAGCTATTACCTCAAACCAACCCTTTTTCCATTTACGCTTGGAGAATACTGATCCGCCATTGTAATCAATCGTAAATTCAGTTATTTTCTGATAATAACCTTCAATACCTTCATCGCAATTATTAACTAGGGAGTTGTATCTATATGCGTCTCTCCCTGTTAAGGCACCCATGTAGTATGTTTTGGGGTCATATATGCAATCAAGGACCAAATTGTCCTGAGCAACAGAAATAGATGTTGAATTTGGACCTATACCGTCAATTGGAAAATAAAAACCGTGATTACTTGGCTCCTTATGAAAAGTACCCCATCTAACACCTGTGCCCCATTCATTCCTGTCCAACTGTCCACCTGTGAATTCATCCTTAAACACTAAGTTGTACTGAGGAGGTGGCTGAACCAAATTTGGATTCAAATCATTGTTCAATTCTCGGTATGTTTGAAAATTTTTTAAGTCATCGAAGTATTGCCGATGATTCTGATACCCTTGATTGTTCCGATATCTAATGGTAGTTTTTGTTGCTTTCCTCGTGTTGTACGCCATATACTGAAGATTTACTCTAGTTATTGTTGAAAGACTCGAACCGAATCAACCTCAAGTCTTGCAGTTTGGAAAGGGTGATCATCACCAAAATTATTACCTTCACTATAACAATCGGTTACACCGTTGGCAATTTGAAAGTAGACATTTGTGAAGTTCAGATTATTGTTATAAAGTGAATTTAAGACTTCTGCTGTGTAATACCGATATAGAATTGAATCGTAATAAATGGCAATTCCATAAGGGGTCCAGTGGCAAACATATTGAACAAGCCTATCTGGGCCAGCGAAGAGATTCATCCTCTTCGGCTTAAATAAATGCATAGTGTATTCCAAATTTGGCGCAACCCAACCCAGCTTTTCTGTCCCCCATTGAGGGCTGAAAGGGCTAACAGCACCATGAAAAATATTGGGTAGGGGTTGGATTATAGTTGCGCTGTCCAATGATTTATGGTCAACTATATGAATTTCTGGGGGTGCAAAATCTACGCCATGTAAGCCAAGATGAGTCCACATGTGTTTATTTGCAGGGCACTTTATAATCGCTTCAAACCACCCATAGTGCCAAGAATCCGTGGAGTGTACTGCCCCTCCACCATAGTTTATGGTAAAACCGTCGTACTGTGTCTTTTTATATACCTGGGCAATATTTGGATTACAGTTAGATAAAAGTTCTTGTTTTCTTTCTTGGTCTATTCCGGTAAGGTGATCGACATTATAAGTTTTAGGATACCATGTACAATCTAGATTAAGTCTACCACCGCTAACAGAAACAACTTTCGTATTTGGATCTAATTTTCCATCCTCTGGAAAGTAGAAACCATGTTCGTCTGGATCTGTATAAAACGATCCAAAAGGGAGTCCCATCTTCCACTTATTTAAGTCGAGCGAATTTCCTGAAAAGGTGTCTTCAAAAACTAAATTATATCCTGCAGGGGGTGAAACGACCTGCAGACTATAGTCATTATTATCGTCACGTTGTTGTTGAAAGTCCTTTAAATCGTCAAACAGCTCTCTATGATTAGAGTACCCGGAATTTTTCTTGTATCTGACGGTGTTTTTTCCACTGGCGTATTTTGTCTCTAATATCATCGTTAATTAAAATTTTAGTTCTAAACTGATTAAATCAAAAGAGTGAGCAAAATAAATTGTACTCCAATGATCTGCAGGGTCCCAATCCCCATAAAATGTCAAGCCAGGTCCTATGGATATATGGTCGTTAATCTGGTATCCTATATCTATATTATAGTAGGTCATGGTATTGTGTTGGACAACGTAATTTGGGATACCCTGTTTATACCGTAATACGCCGAACTTGATGTTCGAACAAACTTTTTTATCGAGGATTCTATATGCTGCATATCCTCCATACACATCGGGTTGTAAATATTCAATTCGGCCTTTCCAATTTTCATGTAACTGTATGTAAGTAGCGCCAACTTGAACTCGATCATTAATGTAAAGTCCAAAATTTACCGTGTGATCCAAACTGGGTAAATACCTGCTACGCGCTGTGTAACCAATGAATATGTTTTGTGCTTTTAATGATTGAATGGATACCAATATTGCTAATAAACTGAGTAGGGATTTTAGTCGTTTCATTGTATGAACATTTTTTCGTCTGATGGTGCCACTCATTTCGGTTTGAAGGCTAACCTTAATTAGTATCTGTATGTCTTCAAACAAGTTGGACTTTCAACTAAGGAGTAAGGTAAGTTTTTTTTTGGTTTGGTAGATCATGTGATTGATTCTTCGTTGCTTCATGGATTTAGTGCTTCGTTTCTCGCTTTTAGAATCTTGACAGGCTAAATAATCCGGATCATTTGAAAGCTCTTTCAGTGTTAAATCTACTTGATTGAGAATTTCAAGCCCTTTTGAAGTAATTTTTACTTGCCCTCGCACAGGATACTTAATCATTTTTGCTTGCTTGAGGTAGGGTTTTCCCCATCCAATTCTATCTGCAAGTACATTGGTCCCTGATTTCGTCTTGAGTTTCAGAGATTCGGCTGGTAAGTCGCCAAATGAAATGGAAATCACCTGGCTAACCAATTCACGATAATGCATTTGTTCTCTCGATGCCAATACTTTGAGTATAGGAAGGAAGGTCTGATGAAATTTCGGGATATACTCAATCCAGTCTTTGGTGATGGTCCTGGCTGTTATTTGGTATACTAAAAATAAGAAATCCCATTGGCAAGCGGGTTTTCTTGAGTGAAATCTGTGGGTTGTAGCCACGATCTCACTTTATCACCGCAACCGCTCCACCAAGAACTTCAAATCCGACCGGCTATTGCCCCAATGGCATTCGATTTCGGCTTGGAAAACAAATTCCTCATCCTTTTCGTGATTTTGCTTTTTCTTCTTTTTCGAAGAAGAATTTGGATCTTCTTTGGGTTTGGTGGCCTTGTTTCGAACCTTCCTGCGCTTTTGGTACTCAAATACTTCACGCGCGGCGTCTTCGGCTTTCATGAATTGATTCATCCAGCTACTTACCTTAGAATTGAGGGATTTCAAGGTGTCCAGGACATCGTCCCAGTCGTCCAATTTTCGAATGTGGACATAGTCGGACAGTGCCTCATGGAACAGCTCGAGGCGACAGGACATGTCAGTCATACCGTCCTCGGTACACGGGATTCCTCCACCATTATGTTCTTGAATTAGCTCTAATTGATTGGTGGCCCACTTGTAAATGGGCAAAAGAATCTTGCGCAGTTCTACATCGAGAACTTCTTCATGATCCTGCTTCTGGGCATATTGCCTTTCTATGTCCCGCCTGCGGTATTCTTGTTCGCGTTCCTGCTGAGCGAGTTTTCGCAGCTCAAGCTCATGATTGAGTTGCATACGTTTCAACTCCAACTCGATGCTAGGGTCAGGTTGGACCGAAACAGTTTGATTTTGAGACGATTCCTGCAGCCACCGTGCAACGGTGCTCTTGCTGGCGTCAATTTTCTCAGCGATTTCACGAATCGAGTAGCTTTGGCGGCTAAGTTCTTTGGCTTGTTCTTTTTGGTTCATTTTATTAATAATTAAGGGGTGATAAACTGATAATTTGATAATCTGAGCAACTTGTGAACGGGTGACTTTGTCACCTTATCACTTTATCAGTTGCTCATAGGTTCTTCGTTGATAGGATGTAACTTTTTGTATTTGTTATAACCGAGTCTTTCAAAGGGGCCTTGAACGAGATAACGGCTAACGGTGGCAGTAGAAATATTGATCTTCTTCCCAATGTCGTTGGCTTCAACTCTGGTAAATTCATTGGGGAGCTTTTCGATAAAGCGTTCCATTTTCTTGTGTTTCAGTGAGATCTCCAAATTCTTCGGCATGTCAGCCATGTGTACTAGGCTATGTTGCATGGTATGAATGGTGATCTGAATTGCGACCAGGAGATCATGATCATGAATGAGTCCTTTCGGCGGTTCAGATCTATCGAGATCGAAAAAATGTCGCAGGATGCTTAAAATCATGGCAATTCGGAACGCGATCAGCCCTGACCTGTGCACGGTCGCCAATACTCGTTCCCCAGATTCGGCATACAGCGTTTGAGTGAAACTACTGTAGCTTTTCAAGAAATGCGCTTGCTGATGAGGATTTAAACTCAATTGAACGGGTTCCAGATACGATTGCAGCCGTTGAAACAATTCGAGCAATCTGTCCCCAAGTGTCCCACATACCTGTCCCGGTACAGTGTCCCTCTGGGAAAAAACATCCTTGAATTGGGGTACGCTTTTCATGGTGTAGAACATGAAGCGGCTAAACAATCCGTTTTCAGTGTTAGGAATAAGTCGTTTGAACTGACCATTCGTACCGGTAAGCATCACCGATAATCGAGGCTCCACCACCACCAAATACTCCCGATTGGCCCTTCGTTGCATTTCTACGGATTCATGATGGAAGGCACAGCGGAGTACATCGCTGAAATTGCCCCAATCTTGGGTTAATGAATTGGCCAGCGTGTCGGCTTCCGTGCTAAACAAAATTCCCATTTCGTCATTTTCGGTGAGCGTATTGATAAAAGAACTGGCCGAGCTATTGGCAGGAATAAACAAGAGTTTCTGTTTTGGTACAGGAAGGGAGGACGGATCCTCGTTTTTGGATTTCATTTCACTCTTGCGTTCTTCAAATCCTTCCATGGCTGCACGCGTTGCTTCAATCCGACTCATGTGAATGGGTTTGCCCAACAACCGTAAATGATTCAGGATTCCTTTGCCGGCTCCAGCAGGTGCGTCAATGAATGCAAAGAGGTTGGGGTACACCATTCGGTTGTCGTACAACCCATAAATATTGGGTAGGCAGCCAGAAATCACGGTGATGGCACCAATCAGGAGTACATCACGTTCTTGTCGATTGCTTCCAATGTCGACGATCGGTCTCAAACATTCGGGTATCTTGTCATATACAGAATCGTGAATAAGGCCGTCTACCGAATGAACGAGGTTGGGCACATAAAACCCATCGTCCTTTTCAGATTCGTTTATTGCCCTGCTCATGGCTTAAGGGGATTCTTCTTGGTAAAGAGTTGCCCCTCTTTACTAATGTGGCGAATCTCTTGTTGCTTACCGCGATTCAACCATTCGTCCAAGTCGCCACGGCGAAACAAGATCTTCTTGCCATTCTTATAGAATGGAACTTTGCGCTTACTGGTGAGCGTGTAGAGGGTTTGTTTGGCGATGTGCAGGTAAGTCGCGGCCTGGTCGGCATTGAGGACTTCCTCGCGATGGTCGCTTTGAATTTGTTCGTTAAAACGTTGTTCATGCTGCTGCTCTAGCGCACTTTGAACAGCACCATTTACAATGTCTGCAATGAATGCTTCGAGATGGGAAAATGTCTTATCCATTGGTATTTATTTTCCCTAACCCTATCAAACAAATTGCCATGCCAAATTTTATCGATGACTTCCCTTCTTTATCGGACCTTTTTAACGGAAAATGAACCCTCGGAGGTTTTCTAATTTGCTCATTACCTGCGCATTATGGTACACTTTGGTACTAAATGGTACACTTTCTGCTCACTAGGTTCCCAGTATTGCAGGGTTTTGCGCAGGTGGAAAAAAATTGGGTTCATTTTGCATAAAAAAAAAGCAACCCAGTTAATCCGACATATTGTCATGACATTTTGTGTAAAATCCTCATGAATTTTTGTCAGTTTTTAGCCCAAGATGGATTCTGCCCATGGCCTCTGTTTTCGTTTTATCCATCACCTTACCGTAAATCTGAGTCGTGTGAATGTTCTTGTGACCAAGAAGCTTTGACACGGTATAGATATCGGTTCCTTCCGCTAGCTGCAAGGTGGCAAAGGTGTGACGGAAGTTGTGGAAGGTGATTTTCTTCGTGATGCCTGCCTTTTGAAGCCATCGCTGTAGCTCCGAGTAGTGCGCACTGAAGTTGTACTCAGGGAAAACTGAAGATTCAGGCGAATCGCTCGGCGCACCCAACAGAGCAAATGCTTCTTCACTCAGAGGAAGGGTTTCCTCGCTTTTGGTCTTGTTCATACTGAATCGAAGGAAGTAGCCCATGGATTCCGAGTGTTGAATTTTTGACCAAGTCAAACTCATGATATCACCCATGCGCATCCCTGTTAGGGCTGAGAACAAACAGGAATTTCTCATGGCCTCAGTAGGGGTAGAGGTATGGGCCAATCGAATCAGTTCCTCCTTGGTCAGAAACTCGCGGTATGTTTCGGGCTGGGATATGCCTTTCACTAGATCGAAAGGATTTTGCTTTACATGCCCCATGGCCGTTGCTTCTCTCACGCAGGCTCGCAACTTGTTGTAGTAGCTATAGGCCGAGCTATCGCTGATGCGCATTAAGGGTGAGTTAATGCGCGTGGCCTTCTTTAACAAGAAATCCTTGTAGTCGTTGATGAGTTGAGGCTTGAGATCACCGAAGGAGCAATGCCCCTTCATGAACATATCAAATGTCTTAAACGAGGCCACCCATCCACCGTGGTTGCTAGTTTCCTTGCTTTTCTTCTCCATCTGCTGACGGTAAAACTCCAGAAAATCATCGAATTCTGAGGATCGGGCTAAACCATAGCGTCCGGCAATTCGGTCTATTTGACGTTCTGAAGCTATAGATCGAGCCATTAATTCAACTTCTCGGTTGTGTCTTCGTTCAAACTCATCGCGTGGTGGGTTATACAAATACATTTCTAAATACTCCCATCGGGTAGATTTCCCAGTCTTGGGAGAGATGATGGGCGGGTAGTAGTCCAGGAATAGTGCGATTTTACCATTGGCCCGGGCTCGTTTGCGTAGCGTGACTTTCATTTTACTGATTGTTTAAGAATTGATTAAAAGATTTTTGAGGGATGATGCGACGTCCTAAGACTTTAAGTGTTTGCAGCCGTCCGAATTTGATGGCGCGTTGAATGGTCCATCTAGACACACCTAATATTGTGGCTGCTTCGTCCACACTGAGGTAATCACGGGCTTGCAGCTCCTTTAGTGGGGCAGAAAGTTTCTCCAGATTTTCCTGTGTGGCGTGAACAATCCGCTCCTGTCGCTTTCGGTCTTTGTAGGCCTTCTTCGCGCAATTCGCCGAACAGTACTGGGTTGTGGATTTGCGTGCCTCATATAGATTTTGGCAAAACATGCAAATCTTGGGGATTGGGTCTTTACTCGCTGTCATTGTCATTTCTCCGCGTTGGTGCACAATGGTGCACGTTGGTGCAGCATGGTGCAGATTGGTGCAACTAATTTGGTCTCGCTCCAGAATTGTTGCTCATCTGTTGCGCACCCAAAATGCCGCAACAAGAGCGCGACAAAAAGGATACAAATCGCGAAAAGAGCCAAAAATGACAGACGTCAAAATTTGACTGTAAACGACTGAAAATAAGTATGTTGAATTTGTTTTTAGCTATCGATAGTTATCGATGCTTACACGGGTTTACTTCCCGATACAAAACCGACTAAATACGCTGGACAACAAATCGTCCGCCACAAT